>Ga0315339_1000494_pt1 | contig 48611 bp, 44 predicted proteins | sample ASW17metaG_FD_204514 | JGI IMG/M metagenome (GOLD analysis project Ga0315339, IMG submission 204514) | Ammonia-oxidizing marine archaeal communities from Pacific Ocean, United States - ASW #17 | ecosystem: Environmental > Aquatic > Marine > Oceanic | place: USA: California | collected 2016-12-05 | reverse complement strand
AAATGTCGTCACTTGTTTTCTCTGGAAGTTTTTCTTGAAAAAGGCTACTTAATATTAAATGGTCTAAAAACGTCATCTAATTCTTATGGCAATGAAATCCTGACTATAACAAAAAATCGGAGTCTAGCGCCGGCTGCAACTTGGGAAGATGAAGAAGATATAACCTACCATACCGATGAATCCTGGCGTTCAGAAGCGGTGGAGTTTTTTTCAGCTATTAAGTCAAACAGGAGAGTAAAAACAGGGAATTCTAGCGATGCGCTCAAGTTGATGAAAATTATTGACAAAATTTACTCATTTAGAAAAAGGGAGAAGTAAAATTGGATGATCTAAAGTTTATTAGAGATTATTTTAACAGGTATAAAAAATCACTTTTTGAAACGGATATTATTGAGCATTTAATAAAAATGAAACAAATGTTGTTGGAAGTGAAAAAAAGCGGTAAAAAGGTTATCGTTGCCGGAAATGGCGGTAGTGCGGCAATGGCTAGTCATGTATCTGTGGATTTTACTAAACAAGGAGGGATTCGCACTATAAATTTTAATGAAGCTGATCTCATAACTTGTTTTGCTAATGACTATGGCTATGAGAACTGGGTGGCTAAAGCGATTGAATTTTATAGCGATGAAGGTGACATAGTAATACTAATCAGTTCCAGCGGCAGCTCAAAAAATATGTTAAAAGCAGCCCATACAGCCAAAAAACTTGGTTTACATGTAATAACATTTACTGGTTTTAAGGATGACAATCTCTTAAAACAGGAGGGTGCACTCAATTTTTGGGTGGACAGCAAGGCTTATAATATTGTGGAAAATACACACCAGATTTGGTTATTGCTTATATGTGATTTGATTGTTGGTAAAGCGGAATATTCAGCATAGAAACGCATTTCAAAAAATTGATTGAAAAACCAGTATTTCTAATGTCATTTGGACATTGTGGAATTGATTGGTTGCACAGTTTATTAGATTGCAATCGACAAATACTAATCTTACCAGAATTGAGTTTTTATCGTTATTGGAAAATACTTGGCTGTGATAATGTGCAAGGAGAAAATGAAATTTATTTATTATGGATTAATCACTTTAATGACAATGGTCGTCAGAGTCCTGATGTAAGAATGTTTCATTCGAATGATGAAAAAGTAAAATTTGAAAAGAATTTTAAAGCAGGAATACAGAAATATGGTATTAGTAGAAAGGAAGTCTTTAAATCAATACATCGAGCATATTTAAACGCAAGAAATACGAATATTTCAGAAATTAGTATAATAATTACACATGAGCATGTTTCTTTCCCCTTCAAAGAAATCATTAAAGATTTTGATAATTCAAAATTCTTGATGATTATCAGAGATCCACGCGCCAGTATAGCTGGTTATTTCAAAGGCATAAAAAAAAAAGTGGGTCACCTTCCAGATTATCATGATTATTATTACAACATTTCGATAGAGGAGTGGTTTAGCTCTCGTGATTTATGGAAATATAATAATAAGTGGTTGGGTAATAGATTAAAGATTATTCAAAATGAAAAAATGGTAGAAAATTTAAAGGAAGAAATGTATAGTGTATCAAAATGGCTTGGAATAAAATTCACAAATGGATTATTGAAGCGCACCTTCTCGAATGGAGATACTCCCTTTGTAGATAGTGCATACTTAAAAAAATCGTCAATTTTAGATACAAACTATTTCAGTCCGGATAATGCAAGAAAAAGGTGGTTGAGCGAATTATCTGATAGGAGAGAAATTTTAATGATTGAAACTCTTTTCAAAGATTTGATGAATAAATTTGAGTATCAAACAATCCATAAAATGAGTCTAATCCAGAGAATGAAAGGGGTTTGTTATTTTTTACTACCACATCGTGGACCAAAAAGATTAGGATATTACAAAGCAGAAAAAAATGAATATAAAAGGTACTATAATAGATTAATGATATTAAAAAAAAGATTCATAGCTTCAATCTTTAAATACTCACCACAAAAAATAAAATCATTTATAATATGGATAGACTCTTTTGTTAATCATGTAAAGATTTGTTTTTTCCCTGGAAATAGATGGAAACGCTATGATCATCCACTTATAAATTTTACTTATCGTGATTACAATGAATAATAAACTGAGAATTGCAATTATTGGTGCCGGTATGTATACGACTGGTCGTGGCACAGATGGATATGGTACCATTATTCCAGCGCTAATTGAATGGGAAAGAGAAAACCAGTGTATCGAAGTAATCAATATTGTTGGAACCAACGTGGATAGATTAAATCAATCTATGAAAAAAATAAAATCTATTTATAAAAAAACAGGGATAAATATTAAAACATTTGGTTATCCAACAAATGATAATAAGGATGCGGATTACTACAAAAATATAATCAATGAATCCAAAAATTTATCTTGTGTAATTATTGCAGTACCTGATCATTTGCACGAAAAAATAGCCGGTGATTGTTTAAAAAAAGGAATTCATACATTAGTTGTTAAACCTTTGACCCTTACTTTAAATGGCGCAAAATATTTAATAAATCTACAAAAAAAGTATAATGCTTATGGGTTAACTGAATTTCATAAGCGCTATGATAGGCATAACTTAAAAATTAAAGAAGCTATCCAAAATGATGAGATTGGATCTCCACTTTATTTTATTGTTGAATATAGTCAAAGAAAAATTATCCCAACAAAACTATTTTCAAGATGGGTTGATAATACAAATGTATTCCAGTATTTAGGTGTGCATTATGCTGATCTAATTTATTTTTTAACAAATGCAAAACCAGTTAGGCTACAAACGAAAGGGCAATATGGATGGCTAAAAGAAAATGGAATAAATACATATGATTCAATTCATGTAACAATTGAGTGGGAAATGAACAATAATAAAAGATTTCTTTCTTTTATTCACACTAATTGGATCGATCCAAATAATACATCAGCTATGTCTGACCAAAGAATTAAAGTAATTGGTACTAAAGGTAGAATAGAATCAAATCAGAAAAATAGAGGATTGCAAAAAGTCACTGATGATCAAAATTTAGAAGAAATTAATCCTGATTTTTGCAATACTTATACTAATCCTAATGGTGAGGTTATTTATAAAGGCTACGGTATAGATAGTATTAAAACGTTTTTAGATGATATTTATAAAATCACTACAGAAAAGTGTGATATTAACTTTTTTGAAAATAAACGCCCTACCTTTAGTGATAGTTTAGTTTCAACATCAATTATCGAGGCCGTAAATAAAGGTCTAAAAGCTCAAAACTCATGGATAGATATATAAATGTCTGAAAACAAAATACAGTCTAACGAAATTCAATCACTGATAAGAGATGTTTTATTAAAGGAGGGATTAGATGAGTTTTCATCAAATGCTGTTGCAGATGGATTGATTCATGCGTCTTTAAGAGGTGTTGACTCACATGGTGTCAGATTATTTTCTCATTATTTATCAGCGCTTAAAAATGGTAGAATAAATAATAATCCAAATATGAAATTTTCTCAATCAAATTTATCAACGGGGTTATTAGATGCCGATGATGCCTTTGGTCATGCTGCAGGATTAAAAGCTATTGAATATGCTATAAAATTAGCTAAAAGTTCTGGAATGGGTTCCGTATCAGTTAAAAAATCAAGTCATTTTGGTGCTGCCTCTTTTTTTGGGCTAAAAATTGCTGATCAAGATATGCTTGGTTTTAGCTTTACACATAGTGATCCACTAATTCCGCCAACTTTTGGAAAAGAACCTTATCTAGGAAATAATCCAATATGTTTTACTGCTCCAGGAATTAATGATCAACATTTTTGTCTTGATATGGCAACTTCAATTATTACATTTAATAAAATTTTGCATCTTCGCGAAAAAAAACAAGAAGCTCCACTAGGAGTTGGTTATGATATTGATGGGATAGAAACCAGTGATCCAAATAAAATAGTTAGTTTAGCCCCTGTGGGTGGTTACAAAGGATATGGATTGAGTTTAATGGTAGAAATTTTATGTGCCTTATTATCAAGTATGCCATTTGGTCCTCATGTCGGGAATATGTATAAAGACCCAATTAGCAAAAAACGAAATTTAGGGCATTTTTTTATGGCAATTGATGTTAATTCCTTTGTTGAAATTAGTTCTTTTAAAAATAGACTAAATGAATTATTAAACGAGTTAAGAGAGCAGGAGCGAATAAATCCTGATATAGGTATAAAAGTTGCCGGAGATAATGAAAATATTATTTTTTCAGAACGTGAAAAAAATGGAATCCCATTAGATGAAGAGGAAAAATTGATATTTTTAAATTTGTCCAAAGAATACAAATTGAATCTACATTTTAATAAATAAAATGAAAAAACTTTGCTCAATCATAGTTAGAACACAAAATGAAGAAAGATGGATTTCTTCATTTTTAAAATCAATATATAACCAAACTTATAAGAATTTTGAAGTAATTATTGTTGATAATAATAGTACAGATTCAACTTTAGGTAAAGCTAAAGCGTTCCCTATTGATAAAATTTTAAGTATTAAAAAATATCTTCCAGGAAAAGCATTGAATAGAGGTATTGAATCTTCTAAAGGGGATTATATAGTTTGTATTTCTGCGCATTGCATTCCTGTAGATGAAAATTGGTTATTAAATTTAGTTAAAGCAATTGAAGAAGATGATAGTTATGCTGGTGTGTATGGTCGTCAACAGCCAATGTCCTTTTCGCATCCTGCTGATAAGAGAGATTTATTAATTGCATTTGGATTGGATAGGAAAATTCAAATCAAAGATAGCTTTTTTCATAATGCAAACTCCATTATTAAAAAATCATTATGGGAAAAATTTCCATTTGATAGTAATGCTACTAACATTGAAGATCGGATATGGGCCCAGGAGATGATAGATAGTGACTATAAAATTTTATATGAACCTGATGCAAGTGTATATCATTATCATGGAATTCATCAAGAAGGAAATGTAAAACGATTAAGCGGGGTAATAAATATTATTGAATCCATGAACTTAGATTCTAAACCAGGGCAATTCAATATTGACAGTTTAAATATAGTTGCCATTATTCCTATTAGTCGATTAAGAGACAATAATAATAAATCAAAATTATTAATTAATGATCGTCAGCAATTTTCGTATACAATAGAATCAGCTAAGGAGTCTAAATATATTAAAAAAATTATTGTATCCACAGATTCAGAATCTGTAATAAAGGATGCCACTGAGTTGGGTGCTGAATGTCCATTTATTAGGCCAAAAGAACTTTCCGAATCATTTATAACAAATGATGATGTCCAAAAATACTCATTAAATAAGCTTGAAGAATTAGGAGAGTTTCCAGATATAGTTGTTCATTTGGAGGAAACTTTTCCATTTAGAGAGAAAGGACTAATAGATCAAATGATCAAGGATCTTCTGCATCATGGCTATGATTCCGTACTAGCAGCTAGAGCTGAAACAGGGTTTATTTGGAAAGAAGATAATGATGGCAATTATTCGCGGTTAGGTGATGGAGATATTCCTCGCTCAATTAAAGAAAAATCATTTATAGGTCTTAGAGGGCTATGCTGTGTGACACTTCCTAATTTTATTAGAAATGGGAATATTCTAGGTAATAATATTGGGTTACATAAAATTGAATCATCAATTTCTGGATTTGAAGTAAGAGATGAGACTTCAAGAAAAATCATCGGTAGTATTTTAAATGAAAATTTATAACTATTAAATAATTCTGATTCAACATCCTTTATAATTTTAAGTTAATTATATTATGAAAATTATTGCATTAATCCCTGCACGTGGTGGTTCTAAAGGAATAAAAAATAAAAATCTAGTAAAAATTAATAATAAGTCTTTAGTCCTACACTCGATTGAACATGCATTAAATTCAAAAAGTATCGATAGAGTTATAGTTAGTACTGATAGTGAAAAGATAGCCAAGCTATCACAAGATAATGGTGCCGAAGTACCATTTATGAGACCTCATGAGTTAGCTGAAGATAATGTTCTTGATTTACCAGTTTTTGAACATGCATTAAACTTTTTAGGTTCTAAAGAAAAATATAGTTGTGATATAGTTGTGCATTTGCGGCCAACAGCTCCATATCGAGAAGTAAATTGGATTGATGAAGCAGTAAAAAAATTAATTGATAACCCAAAAGCAGATTCAGTTCGATCTGTTTCACTTGTAGAACAACATCCTTACAGGGTTTTTGAAATTGGGGAAAATAATTTTTTACTTCCCTTATTAGGGGAGAGACATCCTGAACCTTATTTATTAAGACGGCAAGATTTACCCAAAATGTATTATTATAATTGTGTTATTGATGTAACTAGGTCGAACACAATTTTCAATAAATCTTCGATGACAGGAAATCGAATTTTACCATATATAATTGATTCAAATAAAGTTTATGATATTGACTCTTTGAATGATCTTCAAATAGCAAGGTTATTATTGGACAATTCTAATAACTAATTCTTATATAACTAATCTATTTTAAAAATATGAAAATATTGCTGCTACATGATTTAGAATCAATAAATATAATTAAATATATTATTGAGTCTATGGATGTTAAATATAGAGTTTTAAATCCTCCCAAATATTCACCAACGAAATATTCATATCTAAACAAATTATTATCTCTTGGAATTTTATTATATCTAATTATATATACAAAAATATATAACCCCAAAATAGTCATCACATTCATTGATAATTATGGGCTATTTGAAACATTATCACGTGCCTTTATTAAAATAAAATTTTATTCAATTCAAAATGGTAATAGAACGAAAAGAGAATTAATTCCAGATTATGGTTATGGTAGTAAAAGAATGAGAAATGCTCCCAACTTTTTTTGCTTCGGGGATTACGAAGAAATGATGTTTAATAAATTTGGGCATAAAGCAAAGCGCTTCATTCCAGTTGGATCATTAAGACACAGTTTTTATTTAGCGAATAATAATAATACAAAAATAATGAATGATATTTGTTTTGTGTCAATGTGGAGGGATGTATGCTTTTCACCCAACTCAAAAATGATAGAACATGAAGCTAATAATATGAAATCAGTTGATAAATACATGCAGCAGTATATTAGTGCTACAGGTAAAAGTTTGAGTATCGCATTAAGGCTCGGATCCAACAAAGAATATAATTATTATAGAGAATTATATGGTTCATCTGCAAAAATAGTTTTAAGAGAAGAAACCTCAACTTATCAATTAATGGATGAATCAGAATTAATTATTTCATCTCATTCTACATGCTGTGCAGAAGCTTTTGGTATAGGGAAAAAAGTACTGTGGGTTGATTATAGTAAAGATAAACGGTATTCATTTTACAAAGAAGGCTTATGGCTTCTAACGGAAAACACTTACACTGCTTTTAAAGATAGACTCAATATTCTTCTTAATATGAATCAATCAGAGTATAATAATAAGACAAAAAAATATGCTGATTTTGTAATGAAATACGATATTAACCAGCCTACATATTTAAAAATTCAGAATGAATTAAAAAATTCTTTATTAACTAATTAATATTTTGAAAGTAACTAATATAAAAATTATAGCAACACTTGGCCCAAGCTCTATGAATCAATCTTCGATAAGTAGGATGAGTGAATATGGAGTTGACTTATTTAGGATAAATCTATCACATACAGATGCAGATGAATTTGAACCTCTATATGAAAAATTAAAAAAGTGGACTTCAATTGAGATATGTCCCGATACAGAGGGCGCTCAATTAAGAACAAAGCTTTTAAATATTAAGGGGAAAAATTTACAACAAAATACAGAACTTACTATTTTTGGCGGGAATCAATTACAAGAAGAAAATCAAATAGGATTAAATATTGATAAACCAGAGAGACTGTTAATTATTGGTGATGTTTTAACTATTGATTTTGATGGTGCGGTTGTCCAAGTAATAGAATTAATGAAAAATAGTTTTCGAGTAAGAGTTTTAAAAAGTGGTTATATACAATCAAACAAGGGAATAGGTATAGATAGAGTAATCGATTTACCAGAGTTTTCATCAAAAGATAAAAAAATATTTAAGGTTGCAAATAAACTTAATATTAAAACAATATTTTTATCTTTTTGTAGTACAGAGAATGATATAATAAAATTAAGAAAACACTTCGATTATGAAATAAAAATAATTGCAAAAATAGAAAATAAATTATCATTACTTAATCTTGATGAGATTTGTTTAGCAAGCGATGGAATATTGATAGATAGAGGTGATTTGTCACGTGATATTCAAATAGAAAAAATTGCTTTTGCTCAAAAATATATAATTAATAAAGCAAAAGAAAATAATACATCAGTATATGTTGCAACAAATTTAATGGAAAACATGATACTGCAATCCCAACCTACTAGAGCTGAAATTAATGATATTGTGAGCACTATAAATAATGGAGTAGATGGATTAGTGCTTGCTGCAGAAACAGCTATTGGTAAATATCCTGTTGATAGTGTTAGGATACTTTCTAATGTTATTTATGAAACTGAAAAAAATAAAGATCGAAAAAAGATTGATTATCTGTTTGAAAAAACTTCGCATAGACTAAATGAACCGCACGGTGGAAAATTAATCAATCAATATTATGATATAGATGATTTGGAATCTTTTAATGATTTACCATCAATTAAAATAGATCAAAAATTGATTACTGATGTTATACAAATTTGTCAAGGAACATATTCTCCATTAACAAATTTTATGAATATTGAAGAATTAAAAAGCGTGCTCGATAATTATCAATTACTAGATGGGCTTGTTTGGTCATTGCCAATAATATTTCAGATAAAAAAAGAAAAATTAAATAATTTACCGTCTTCAGGTCTTGTGAAATTAATCGATCAAAATAATAATCTAATTGCAGTACTTGATATATATAAAATTGATTATTTAGAAAAAGTAAATGATTATTTAATTAAATGGTTTGGGACAAACGATTTGTCCCACCCTGGTATAAGTGATTTTAATAATAAAGGGGATTATATTATTTCTGGGAAGCCATATTTATTAAAGAATCTTGGAAAGATATATTGTAGTCCATATGAATTAACTCCTCAAAAAACACGTTCAATATTTCATGAAAATGGTTGGCATAATATAATAGGCTTTCATACGAGGAATGTTCCTCATAAAGGTCATGAATATATCCAAAAAAATGCTTTGCTGAAAAATAATGCTGATGCATTATTTATTTCACCAGTAGTAGGCTTAAAAAAGAAGGGAGATTTTTCCTCAAACATTATCATTAATTGTTATAGAGAGCTTATTAAGGATGGTATATATGAACCATATAAAGCAATTATTGGTGCATTTAATACTTACTCTAGATACTGTGGACCTAGAGAAGCAGTATTTACAGCTATATGTAGAAAAAATTATGGTTGCAGTCATTTTATAATTGGCAGAGATCATACTGGTGTAGGAAATTATTATAATGATAATAGTTCAAAGAAAATAATTGAGGACTTAGATATTGGAATAGAACTTATAAAATTCGATGAAGTTGTATATGATAATGCTAGTGAACAATATATTGAAGTAGCACAAAATGATAAAAGAAAAAATACATATAATAAAATCAGTGGATCAATTGTGAGAGAAAAACTACTATCTAATGATTATTTCCCAGATTATTTAATTAGTAAAAAAATAGGGGATTTGCTTAATAATAGTCTTAACAATGATCAAGATATGATTATTTAGATAATTAATTTTAAGTGTCTAGTACAGCAGCAATAATAAATAGTATTGAATCTTATGCTTTTGCAAAAAATAATTTGCCTGAAGTTAAAACTATAATATCTGATAATTATTTAACGTATAAATTATCTAAAGATTCAAAATGTAAATATTTTTTTGAATTTATTGAACAAAATGCCAAGGATAATAATTTGTTTTTAATAGATTATTTGATATTGAATTGGTATAGGGATATTGATGGAAAAGATATATTATTTAACAATGGAATTTCTATCGGTCAAATCCTTAGTAGAAGATTAATATTTGGATTTGTAATGGATTTAAAAAACTACGATGGATTACGTTATTGGTTATTAAAATATAATAAAATTTATGTTCCAAATAATATTTCAAAAAGTATGAAACGTGTGGTAAGCGCTATAAATAATGATTTTGAATTTGAATGGTATTACCCGGATCAGAAAAAATCAAAATTTATAGAATCAACTCCGGAAAGAGCAATTTATTATAATCATCCAGTAGTACATCCGTTTTCTGGTTTAGCAAAAAAAATTCAGAAACCATTTCTTTCAATTGTAAGGAAGAAAAAAATATTATATTTAAATGATTGGTCCTCTCAGGGTTTAGCTAAAATGAGAAATGATTTACTAAGTAGAAATAATTATAATTTCTTAAAAAGTTATTATTTTAAAAAAGTAAAAAATATTCCAATAGAAGAAGAATTTTTTTTCCCTATTAAAATTGATAATAATAAAATCAATATATCTCATTTAGAAACTGTGATGAAAGAAATAGGAATTACTTGGGATAGAACTTCATACAATTTATTTTTGGGCTTAGCTAATAATGAGTACGAAAAAAATAGATCTCTGTTTATAAAAATTTTTTATTGCTATAAAAGTTTATTTGAATATTATAAGCCCAATTCAGTTATTTTTTCGGGTGAAAATGAATTTCATACAGTTATCGTATCCCAATTATCAAAAATAATGAAAATAAAAAGATACCTCCTTGTAGATGGATACACATCTTATCATAACGAAACTGGTTATTTTAAAGATGAAAAAAATCAAAATTTTATTTTTGATAAATTTTTTGCTCAAGGTAAAGCTGCCAAGGATCTTTTTAACTCAATTGGTATCCCAAATAAAGATTGTATTATTATAGAGCCACCCATCATTAGTCCGCAAAAAAAAAATATAAAAAAGATATCCAAGGAATCACCGTATCCAATTATTTTAGGATATATACCACATGCTAATAATTATAATGCTTCACTAGATAAAACAATTGATATAGAATCAGATATCATATTTCTCCTATATAAAATGGGATATAATAAAGTTGGGATTAAACAAAAAATGGCAAGCTGGGGCCAACATGAAACACTTGATTTATATTATGAAATTATGAAAAGAAAATTTGGTGAAAAATTCAATATTGATATTAAAATAATTCAAGGGGTTTTTTATAAATGTTTAAAAGATGCCAAATTTTTTGTTGGAGGAATTTCTTCAGCAATTATTGAATCATATTATTCTAATATTCCTTTTTACATCTATGAACCATTTGAAAACGGTAAAACAGATCAAATGATTAATTCATCAATGATTTACGATTTGAGTACGATAGCAAGAAATATAAATCAATTAGATAAAATGATTAAGGAGAGAAAACAGTCAATCCAATCTAACAAAAACTATATTTTTTCAGGGCCTTCTTTTGAAAAGATAAATATTGATTAAAAATATATCAGATTATTCATTTGGCTCTTTTATAAGTATACTAATTCTATTTTTAACAATACCATTTTTTACTCGATATTTAACTCCTGAGGATTTTGGTGTTTTAGCTATTTATACAACCTTTGGTAGTATTACAACAAACTTGCTAACTATTGGAATTTTTGCAGCAACATCAAGGTATTACTATAAAGAAATAAATAATCCGATATATTTTTCCCGTTTAAATTATACAAATTTTTTATTTATAATTATTATGTTTACAATAGGGGGATTAATTGTCTGGTCTCTTGCCGATAAAATAGCATTCTATTTATTTAATAATAAAATTGGCGGTGAGATTATTTTGTGGTCCTATTTAGGAGGATGTTTATCAAATATTTATTCATATTTAAATAGTTTATTAGTCACTCAACAAAGATCGAAAATCTATGCACTTATACAGGTTTCTCATAGTGTCTTAAGCGTGGGTTTGGCTATTATATTTATCATGTTATTTTCTTTAACATTTTACTCAAGAATTTATGGAGGGGTGATAACTTATTTTATATTGATGATAGTTTTATTCTATAAACAGAAAAAGTATTTTTTACCCCAATGGTCATTAAAAGCACTTATAAGATCATTAAAATTTTCATATCCTTCGGTTCCTGGAACCGTAATTAGTCTTGTTCACCAGGGGTTTGATAAAGTAATGCTAACTAATATGAGAGGGTTATTTACATTAGGAAATTATCAAATGGCTCTAAAAATAGGTGAAATAAATAAAATATTAATGAATACTATAGTGCAAGCGTGGACGCCTTTTTTTATGCATAAAGCAGAACTAAAAACAGAAGAATCCAATCTAGAAATTGTTAATAGATACCAAGAAATAGTTATGGCTTTTAACTATGTGTGTATTTTAATAGCTTTTTTTGCAGAAGAAATAATTATACTGCTTACCACGGAACCATTTTATCCCAGTATGTATATTGTACCAATTATTGTAATGTATGTGCTTTTTAATTACTCTATCGGAACAATCGCAAAACCACAAGTTGTATTTGCAGAAAAACTCATTTGCATACTTTACACGAGCATTTATTCAGTTATAATTAATATAATTTTAAATATAATATTAATTCCAATCTATGGGGGAATTGGAGCTGCATTAGCAACTGGTGTTGCTTCAGTAATAGGTAGTTTAATTTTATTATATTATGCTCAGAAGTATCATAATCTGCCAATGAATTTTTTTAAATTATTTGGTCAATATATTTTATTCATCATTTTTCTTATACCAATTTACTTTTTGATGTATTCCGAATTATCTATGGTTACTAAAATATTGAGCAAAATTTTATTATTAATTATTTATTTTTGGTTAACATTAAAATTAAGATTTATATATTTTTATAGAATTAAAGATATAATAGTAAAAATAAATCCAGGGTTATACTTTAAATAATTTTTTACATTTTTTAATTTTAAAAATCTAGTTATATCTATTTTAACAAACTGTTCAAATATTAAACACATGGAGTATGAATGATAAAAAAAGATCTTTTTACAATTTTTAATGAACATAGTGATCGTGGAACTGGTAAATGGAGTCATTACCTAGAAATATATGAGCGCCATCTTGAGCAGTACCGAGATAAAGAAATTCATATTCTTGAAATTGGTGTATCAGGCGGGGGGTCACTTCAAATATGGAAAAAATATTTTGGAGATAAAGCAAACATCTATGGTGTTGATGTAAATGAATATTGTAAAAACTTTGAAGATGATCAAATAAAAATCTTTATTGGAGATCAATCAAATAAATTATTTTTAAAAAATTTAATTAAAAAAATTCCTAAAATTGATATTATCATAGATGATGGGGGTCATCAAATGAACCAGCAAATAAAATCTTTTGATTATTTATTTCCAAAATTAGAAAAAAATGGAATTTATATTTGCGAAGACACACATAGTTCTTATCAAAAGGCATTTGGTGGTCAGTATAAGGGTAAAAACACTTTTATTGAATACATAAAAAATCAGATTGACTCAATACATGCTTGGCATTCTGATGAAGTCAAAAAAAATCCAATTAATGAAATCACAAAAAATGTTTTTGCAATTCATTTTTATGATAGTGTAGTTATTATAGAAAAGAGACCAATAAAAGAACCACATTCAATTTCTTCTGGAGAGGTATGGCTTCCATCTAACAAACAACAAAAAGATGCATTATTTATTCGGGCAAAAAGAAAGTTCAAAAGAACTTTTGGTATTGATACTAAAAATATAGGAGTTACAGCTAGTGAGAAAAGGGACAAAAGAGTTAAGGCTAATAAAAGATCATCAGAACAAAAATAAATTTTTAAACTTATATTATATAATTGATGAAAAATAATTGGGAACTACTAAATAAACTAGATGTGGCCACAATTGTAGCCGTGGCTCCAAGACCAGGCACAGATTTCTTGCATAGTTTATTTGATTCTCATCCTCAAGTATTAACTTTTGACGGATGGTTGATGTTCCATCGTTTTTATTCTAGTGCTATAAGTGTTTATGGTACGCAGAATCAAATAGTTGATCAAGTTGGCACGGTATTAAAAAATAGTTTTGAGAAAATTGATGTTACTGATTTCTATTATGAATTTGCTTGGGGTCATCTCCATAAGTTTAATTCAAAATATGATACAATTGAGAAAAAAGATAAGCTTGGGATCAATAGGGATGAATACAATTCCGTTGATATTGATGAATTTGTTAATCATGCTGTTAACTTAATTGGAGATAACAATTTCAATAGTCGCAATGCTCTACTAGCCGTATATGGTGCCTATGCATTATCAAGAGGAGAAGATCTACAAACTAAAAAAATATTATTAGATCATGTGCACTTACCTGAGCATATTTACCCAATCACTAATGATTTTAAAAATATGAAAATTATTGCTTGTACAAGAGATCCAAGGGTTTATGCTACAAAAATAAATATGTATCAACACTTTCTTCCATTAACCAGTATGACTATTGGAACCGCAAGTGCATTTTTTAGACTTATGTTAGACAATATTGAACCATTATTGGATTTAAAACATGTACAAATAAAAGTAAATATTCTAGAAAAATTGCATGAATCTCCAGAAAGGACATTAAAGGATATATGTAAATGGCTCGAGATTGATTTTGATCCTATCCTTCTTAAGTCAACATGGAATGGAAAGTCTTGGAGAGGCGATGAGCATAGCTTAAAAAAAATAAAAAATGTTTTTGATAAGAATAGATATTATGATGCTCAAAAATCCTGGGAAAAAGATTTATCAACTATTGATCAAATTGTTGTTGAAAAATTAATGAGTGCTGAGATGAGTGCTTGCTCCTACAAAAAAAAATATAGAAGTATATTGTGGTATATTTTACTTCCCGCACTGATTCTTATTCCTACTAAATATGAATTAAAATTATTAAAAAGAATTTTTCGAGAAGGAGCTTTTTCACATTATTTAAAATGGGTAAGAATATTATTGCATCGTTATTATTACTCATACAGAAAAATAATGATAATTTTTTTAAAAATTAATAAAGGAATTAATAATTACTTTATTAATTAAAGTGATTTAATTAGGTAGAAAGATAAATATATGGCGAATGTTTTTTGGATAACAGGTCTTTCATCAGCAGGCAAAACAACGCTGGCAAAATTATTAACTGATAATCTTAGGAGTAAAAATCTTAGCGTAGTTATGTTAGATGGAGATGAATTAAGATCTGCATTAAAAATAGATTCTAATTTCACTGGTGATGAGAGATTGGATCTAGCTTTTAAGTATTCTAGATTATCAAAACTGATATCTTCTCAGGGCGTAAATGTAGTTGTTGGAACTATAGCTTTATTTAAAGAAATACACTTATGGAATCGTAAAAATATACCAGGATATTTTGAGATATATTTAAGAGTCCCTTTATCAGAGCGAAGAAGAAGAGATCCAAAAGAAATTTATAAACGTTATTATTCTGGCGAATTACAAAATGTAGCCGGTTTAGACTTGGCAATTGATGAGCCAACTAACCCTGATTTAGTTATTGATTTTTCAAAAGGTTTGACTCCCGAGAAATCATTAAAAATGGTGATCAATAATTTTAATAATAAATTAAATAAAGGATAGTTTTGAAAAATCAATTTTGGAGAGATCACTATAAAAATTTTAATTTAAGCGACCCATCTAAATTTGCCCAATTTTGTTTATCAAAATACGTGAAAAAGAATGATACCGTAGTTGAATTAGGTTGCGGTAATGGGCGAGATGGATTCGAAATATGTAAATTAGTTAAACAATATTATGGATTAGATTTATCAAATGAAGCTATAAGTTCATTTAACGATTATATTATAAATACATCAAATTCAGATTATAAGAATGTAACTCTTAAGTGTATTGATTTTACAAATATTGACTTTAACCAGTTCGCAGAAAAAGACCTTATACTTTATAGTAGATTTTCATTGCACTCTATTAACTATAATGAATCCGATTTACTTTTCAAGAATATTGAAAAAATAAAAATTAATTCATGGAAAATGTTTATTGAGGTAAGGACAATATTTGATCCTCTTTATGGTCAAGGGAAGAATATTGGGTTACATGAATACAAGACAGATCATTATCGTCGATTTATTGACCCAGTACAATTTATTGATTTTTTGAATAAATTTTTTTCAATAAAATATTTTGAATTATCAGAAGATTTTGCACCATATGAGAATCAGAGTCCTAAAGTTATGAGAATAATAATTGGGCCAAACCAAGGTAAATAATACAAGATAGTTATAAAATGAAATATAAATTATCAATTTGTATACCAACATATAATCGCGGTGATTTTATTGGTCAAACGCTTGAATCAATTGTTGACCAAATTAAAGATAATGTTGAAATAGTCATTGTTGATGGAGCATCGAAAGATAATACAAAAACAGTTGTTGAATATTTTAAAAACAAATATAATTTTATTAATTATTATTGTGAAGAAAAGAATTCAGGGTTTGATATAGATTGTGATAAATCAATAAAATATGCAAAAGGTAAATATTGTTGGTTAATGCCTGATGATGATTTAATGAAACCAAATGCGATTTCAAGGGTTTTAGAAGTATTAAATGAATCTCATGAATTAATTATTGTTAATTCTGAATGTTGGAATGAAGATTTTACAATAGATCTCAAATCAAAAATGCATGATTTAACTTATGATAAAACATATAAAGATTCTGAAAATGAAACTTTCTTCTCAGATTTTACTACCTGTTTATCTTACACCGGTAGTATTGTCATCCATAGAAAAACATGGCTTTCTAGGAATAGAGAAAAGTATTTTGGAACTTTATTTGTTGAAACAGGAGTTATTTTTGAATCTCCACCTATAAAAAAAATTCATGTCATTTCTGAATCATTAATAAAGATCAGGTATGGTCTAGGAATGTGGGAACCTAAAAGTTTTGAAATATGGTATTTTAAATGGCCCAAATTAATTTGGTCATTTGATCATTATTCTGATAAGGCAAAACAAAAAATTACACTGGAAAAAAAGTGGCGCAAAATTAAAAACTTACTTAAGGCTCGAGCGTTTGGGCATTATTCTTATGATGGATTTAAGAAAATATTGATGAACGAAAAAAATCCAGTATATTTATTTCTTTCATTTATTATTTGTTTTTTCCCTGCTAAGATTGCCAATCTTATTTTTGTTTTATATTATTCAATTTTTAAAAGTTCATCTCTTTATACATTATTTGATTTATTACGGAGCCCAAGTGCTAATGTATTAAGTCGAAGTTTTGCAAAAACATTAAATATTAAACTTTAATAATAAAATGATTAGTAAAATAGAGCATAAAGGAAAATTGTTAGCAATTATTGTTCGTAATAATTTCAAAGTTGATGGATTATCATTTATTACAGATAATGATGCTATTCTTCAAATGGGCCTAATGAAACATCCTACTGGCCACAAAATAATTCCTCATTTGCACAAACCATGTTTTCGGACTTCAAGCTCAACCCAGGAAGTCATCTATTTGAAAAGTGGTAAAGTAAAAGTTGATATTTATAATAGTGATAAAGAATTAATTACAGTTTGTGAGCTTGAACAGGGAGATTGGATAATTTTGTGTGATGGTGGGCATGGATTTGAAATAATTGAAGAAGCGGTACTGGTAGAAGTAAAAAATGGTCCCTATGCTGGTGATGATGATAAAGAGAAATTTTAATTGATTTAGTAATTATGATACCAGTAAATGAACCAGTTTATTTAGGACGTGAAAAAGAATTATTAGCTGAATGTATTGAAAGTGGTTGGGTTTCTTCAGAAGGCCCTTTTGTAAAAAAATTCGAGAATGATTTTTCAAGTTTCATCGGTGTTGAGCATGGAATTTCAGTCACAAATGGTACAGCAGCATTAGAAACTGCAATTTATGCTTCGGAAATTGGAGAAGGCGATGAAGTTATTATGCCATCATTCACAATCATTTCTTGTGCTGTCGCCACAATAAATTTAGGTGCTAAGCCAGTATTTGTAGATGTTGATTCAGATACTTATTGTTTAGATATAAATCAAATCGAAGAATGTATTACAAAAAATACTAAAGCAATCATGGTTGTCCATATGTATGGTCACCCTGTAGAAATGGATAGTGTAATATCAATTGCGAAAAAATATGATTTACTTATAATTGAAGATGCTTCACAGGTGCATGGTGCTGAATATAAAGGTCATCGATGTGGTTCGATTGGCGATATTGCAACATTTTCATTTTATGCAAATAAAATAATAAATACAGGTGAAGGTGGAATGGTTGTCACAAATAATTCTAAAATGGCAAGCCGAGCGAAATCATATAGAAATTTATGTTTTAAGAAAGAGAAGCGTTTTTATCATACTCAATTAGGTAATAATTTTCGGATGACAAATTTGCAAGCTGCTGTAGGAGTTGCACAACTTGAACAAATAGATAAATATATACAATTAAAGGATCAAATGGGCGCAACATATAATGAGTTTTTAATTGATCTTCCTAATATTATAATTCAAAAAACAAAATCATGGGCTCGAAGAGTCTATTGGATGTACTGTATAGAAATTGATGAAAAAGTTAATCTTACGGCGAAAACAATGATTAAATGTTTAGCTAAAAATGGAATAGGTGCTCGGCCATTTTTTTATGGACTTCATCAACAGCCAATCTTGATAAATAAAGGTTATTTTGATAAGTCATTTTCTCTGCCTGTTACAGAAAGAATATCAAAACAAGGATTATATCTACCATCGAGTGTATCTCTAACAAAAGAACAAATTAAAATAGTTTCTGATAATGTAGCAAAAATTATTGATCGCTATTAATATTGAATTAAATTTTAAAAAAAATACCTCAAAGAATAGATAATATAAATTAAAGGGAATTGCAATTGAAAAAAATAATTCAAAATCAAGAAAAGTATACAACCAGAGAAACATGTCGAGTTTGCAATTCTGATGATTTAACTTTTTTATTTTCACTCGGGAATCAATATGTAAATAATTTTCTAAAAAATAAAGATGATTTAGAAAATTGTATTAAGGCTCCACTTGATATGATTTTTTGCGAAAATTGTAGTTTAGTGCAGTTAAAACATACAGCGCCTCAAGAGTTACTTTACTCAGGTTACTATTGGTATAAATCAGGAGTTACTCAAACTATGATTGAGGCTTTAGGTGATATAACACAAAAAGCTAAAGAGCTTTGCAGATTAAAAACTGGAGATATTGCTCTTGATATTGGATCAAATGATAGTACCATGCTAAGGTTATATGATATTCCTGGTCTTATAACCGTTGGGGTTGAGCCTGCAAGTAATTTAGCAGATGAAGGTAAAATTGGTATTACTTATCACATCCAGGATTTTTGGAATAAAAGTACTTATGATAAAATCGTTGGTGAAAAAGCCAAAGTTGTTACAGCAATAGGAATGTTTTATGATATGGAAGATCCAAATCAATTCATTAATGATGCGGCACAAGTATTAACTGAAGATGGGATATTTATTGCTCAATTAATGTGCTCAAAAAATATGTTGAATACTAATGATATAGGAAATATTTGTCATGAACATCTTGAATATTATTCTTTTGCATCTCTCGAATATCTATTCAATCAAAATGGACTAGAAATTTTTGACGTTGAAATTAATAATGTTAATGCTGAAAGTTATCGTCTTTATGCAAGAAAAATAGGTTCTATAACAAATGAATTCCCAGGCTCTTTAGATAGATTAACAAAAGTGAAAGAAGATGAAAAAGATTTAGTTACACACAGGCCTTACTTAGATTTTTATAAAAGGATCGAAGAGCAAAAGAAAATTTGTGTTGATTTTATAAATAGTGAGGTTGCTTCAAATAAAAATATTTGGGTTTATGGAGCTTCAACAAAAGGGAATGTAATTTTACAATATTATGGTCTAGACCATAATATTATTTCAGGTGCAGCAGAAAGGAGTCCTTGGAAATATGGGAAATATACTGTTGGAAGCATGATTCCAATATTCTCTGAACAGGAAGCTAGAAAAGCAAAGCCGGATTATTTTCTAGTTTTACCGTATGCTTTTTTTGATGAGATGTATAAAAGAGAAATAGAGTGGAGAATGAATGGAGGCAAATGGATAGTCCCTTTACCCCAGTTTAGAGTCGTTGAATGATCATTCCAATTAATCTATATAAAAAAATAATAGAGTCAATACCAATAGTTTGTGTTGATATAATTATTCAAAACAATCAAAGTAAAATACTGCTAGTAAAAAGAAATACTGAACCATTGAAAGAAGAATGGTGGGTTATTGGAGGTAGAATAAATAAAGGAGAAAATATTCTTGAGGCAGCTAAACGGAAAGTTTTAGAGGAAGTTGGTCTAAAAATAATAAATTTAGATTTTTTTGGAATATACGAGGATCAATATGAAAATAGTGCGTTTAGTAATAATTCTAATTACCATACGATAAGTATTGTTTATAAAACCAGAGTTCAAAACATTGATGGGTTTAAATTGAACAAATATTCTAGTAGCTGGAAATGGTCTAAATCGCTTCCTAAAAGATTTATTGTTAATAAAGTAATTAAATAGAGAGTAATAATATGAAAAGAGCGCTTATTTTTGGAGTAACTGGCCAAGGAGGTAGTTATTTAGCTGAGATACTTATTGAAAAGGGATACGAAGTTCATGGGCTTATTAGAAAATCAGCTACAAGTAATACCATAAATATTGACCATCTGATTGAAGATAAAAATATTTTTGAAAAAACCTTTTTTTTGCATAAAGGTGACCTAGCTGATTCAACTTCAATTTATAGAATAATTAATGAAGTTCAACCTCATGAGTTGTATAATGAAGCTGATCAAGATCATGTAGGTTGGAGTTATGATATGGTAGGTTATTCATCAGATATTACTGGTGCGGCAGTAGCTCGTATCCTTGAAATAATTAAACAGATAAACCCAAAAATTAAATTTTTTCAACCCTGCACTTCAAATATGTTTGGGAAAACAGATAGCGATATACAAAATGAGAGTACAACTTTTAATCCCCAAAGCCCATATGCTATAGCAAAAACTTTTGCATATTATATTACGAGATATTATAGAGAATCATTTGGAATACATGCTTCAATTGCTATCTTTTATAATCATGAATCTCCGCGGAGAACGGTTGATTATGTATCAAGAAAAATTAGTGATACTGTAGCAAAAATTGCTGTTGGAAAGCAAGATAAATTAGTTTTAGGAGATTTGGAAGCAAGGGTAGACTGGGGTTTTGCGCGAGATTATATGGAAGCAGCATGGTCAATATTGCAATTAGACTCACCTAATGATTTTGTTATTGCAACTGGTGAAACCCATTCCGTTGGAGAATTTGCTGATGAAGCATTTAAAGTAGTGAACTTAGATTCATCAAAATATATTGAGTCTTCAAAGAAATATATGCGACAAACAAAAACTAGTGAATTAAAAGGGGATATTAGTAAAGCAAAGTCTATTATTGGATTTGAGCCAAAAGTAAAATTTGCTGAACTAGTGAAGTTGATGGTAGAAGCAGATTTAAAAAACCATGTGCAATAAGATAAAATAAGGAATTAATTATGGATGCTGTCATACTTTGTGGTGGAAAAGGAACACGTCTTTCTGAAGAGACAATAATAAAACCTAAGCCCATGGTTGAAATTGGTGGTAAACCTATTTTATGGCATATTATGAAACTTTATAGTTTTTATGGAGTAAATAGATTTATTCTAGCTCTAGGATATAAAGGTGATTATATAAAAAAGTATTTTTACGATTATAAAGTTACTGGAACTGACTTTTCATTAAAATTAGATCCGAATGAAGCGATAGATTATTTTAATCATCCAGATGAGAAAAACTGGGAAATAGTTTTTGTAGATACTGGAGAAAACACATTAAAAGGTGGAAGAATAAAGAGAGTAGAAAAATATATCAATAGCGATACATTTCATTTAACATATGGAGATGGCGTTAGCAATATTAACATTAATGAATTACTTAAATTTCATCAATTACATAAATCTATTGGAACAGTTACAGCAGTTAGACCGCCCTCAAGATTTGGAGAATTAAACATTGATAAAAGAAATAATGTAATAGAATTAGAAGAAAAACCACAAATGGGTAACGGATTAATAAATGGAGGTTTTTTTATTTTTAATAAAAAAATGCTCTCTTATTTAAATAATGATAAATGTGATTTTGAATTTGGTCCATTGCAAAAAATTGCAAAGGATAATGAATTAAAAGCATATACTCATAATGGATTTTGGCAATGTATGGATAATGTAAGAGAGCGGGATTATTTAGAAAAACTTGTTAATTCAAATAGCGCTCCATGGATGATTTGGTAAAATGTTTAATAGTATTTATAAATCAAAAAAAATAATAATTACGGGAAATACAGGGTTTAAAGGCAGTTGGTTAACTAGTTGGCTATTAGAGTTGGGAGCTGATATTTATGGTATATCAAATGATGTTCCAACTGAGCCATCAATGTTTAATGAACTTGATTTGATTAGTAAGATTAAATATTATAATCAAGATATAAGAGATTTAAAATCAATAAAAAAAATTATCAATGAAATTAAGCCTGACTTCTTATTTCATTTGGCCGCCCAGCCACTAGTTTCTAAATCATACGATGATCCAGTTGAAACAATATCTACAAATGTTCAGGGAACTGCAAATATATTGGATTCATTAAGACTGTCAAATCATAGATGTACTGCTATTATAATTACTAGCGACAAATGTTATGATAATGTTGAATGGCCATGGGGCTACAAAGAAACCGATACATTAGGGGGAAAAGATATTTATAGTGGTTCAAAAGGTGCGGCTGAATTAGTTATAAAATCATTTTATCACTCATTTTTCAAGTCTGAAAAATCGAATATAAGAATTGCTTCTGCCAGAGCAGGTAATGTTATAGGTGGTGGGGATTGGGCAACTGATCGTATAATACCAGATTGTATAAATGCTTGGCAACAAAGAGATGCTGCGATACTTAGAAATCCTAATGCAACAAGGCCATGGCAGCATGTTTTAGAGCCTTTAAGTGGTTATCTTACATTAGGTGAAAAATTATATGAGAATAATAGATTTAATGGAGAAACTTTTAATTTTGGTCCTCCTTCTGATCAAAGTCATACGGTCTTAGATTTAGTTAAAGAAATAATTAATTATTGGCCTGGAGAAAAGTGGATTGATAAATCAAGTAATAATTCAAATATACATGAAGCGCAATTATTAAAATTAAATTGTGATAAAGCTTTCCTAAATCTTAATTGGCAATCTATTCTTGACTTTAAAACGACATCTCAATGGACAGGAGAGTGGTACAAAACATACTATGATCAAGGACCAAAAGCAGTTATAGAACTTACCAGAGAGCAAATTCAAAATTATATGAAATATAAAAAATTAGATTAATCTATTTATGATTGAAGGAATTTTCATAACTGAATTAAAAATATTATTATCGGAAAGTGGTTCTGTTATGCATGCCTTAAGAGATGGAGATAGTGGCTATAATGAATTTGGTGAGATATATTTTTCAACAATTAATAAGAATGCAATTAAAGCTTGGAAATTGCATAAAAAGATGACTTTAAACTTAGTTGTTCCCATCGGTAAAGTATTATTTTGTTTTTTGGATTTAAGAGAAGATTCAAAAACTTATAACAATTCAACCAAAATACTTCTTTCGCAGAATCCATATTGTCGCTTAACTGTTGCTCCAAATATTTGGTTTGGATTTAAAGGAATTGGAGAAGGATTTAATTTGGTAACTAATATTGCTGACATGAAACATGATGATAATGAAGTTCTCCACCAAGATAAGAATAAAATAGAAATTGATTGGGATGAAGATAATAATATATTAAATGAATTTTAATAGTATTTAAGAATAATTTAGTTTTTTAATGAAAATCCTTATAACAGGTGGATTTGGATTTATTGGTAGTTCTTTGGGAAAATATTTATTATTGCAAAAACATGAAATTGTACTGGCGAGTAGAAATTCTAATAGAGATGTTTCAAGTTGGCTACCGCAGGCAAAAATAGTAAAAATAAGATGGAATGACTTTGATTTATTAAAAAATATTTGCGATAATGTTGATGTTATTATCCATTCTGCTGGTATGAATGCATCTGAATGTAAAAGGAATCCAAATAAAGCATTAGAAGTTAATGGATTAAATACTAAAAACCTTATTTCAGCTGCAGTTAAAGAAAAGGTTAAAAAATTTATTTATTTTTCAACTGCACATGTCTATGGTTCTCCCCTCAGAGATAATATTGATGAAAAATCAAAATTAACAAATCTACATCCTTATGCAACAACTCATTTAGCTGGCGAGAAGGCAGTACAATACATCAATCAAACAGAAAAAACACAAGGCATTGTAATTCGTCTTTCTAATTGTTACGGTGTGCCAGTGCATAATGATGTTGATTGTTGGATGTTATTAGTTAATGACTTATGCAAACAAGCAGTTTTAACAGATGAACTGATTTTGAAGACCAATGGAAAACAACAAAGAGATTTTATACCGATTTCAACTTTATGTAAAATTATTAGTGATTTAATTCTTCTAAATGAAAAAAATACTGATGATGGAATATATAATATCGGTAGTGGAAAATCTATAAACGTTGAAGAAATGGCAATTAAAATAAAATTACGCTCTAAAATAATCATGAAAAAAAATATTAAGATATTTAAAGGAAATAAATACGAAGAAGAATCAATATTTCAATACAACATTAATAAATTATTAAATGCTGGGATTAATTTTAATGTAGAGCATGATAAAGAAATCGACAGGTTAATAAATTATTGTAAGGAAAGATTTAGAAATTAATGGATAAAATAATTTCTGTGATTTTGCCTACATACAATAGTGCTAAAACTATTGAAAAGGCGATCAATTCAGTTATTAATCAAACCTTTATTAATTGGGAACTATTGATAATTGATAATTATTCAAATGATGGAACTGAACAAGTAATAAATAAATTTATTAAAGATAGAATTACACTATATAAGATTAATAATAATAATATTATTGCAAAATCAAGGAATTATGGAATAAATAAAGCAAAAGGAAAATATATAGCATTTTTGGATTCTGATGATTGGTGGTTCCCTAATAAACTTCAAGATTGTTATAATTTTATTAATAAGTCAGATTGCATTGCAGTTTGTCATGGAGAAAAATGGTTGTATGAAAATAGATCTTTCAAAAATGTATACTATGGACCAAAGAATAAAAGTGATTATTCTTCTTTATTATACAATGGAAATTGTATTTCTACATCAGCAGTTGTTATAAAAAAAGAAGCGCTTTTATCAGTGAATTGTTTTTCAGAGAAATTATCGTTTATTTCAGCAGAAGATTATGATTTATGGTTAAAGTTAGCTGATTTTCAATTAGAATTTGAATTTTATAAAAAAGTATTAGGTGTATTTAACATTCATGAGGAATCAAGTAGTTCTTCAGAACCATTAAAACATACAAACGCAATATTATCTGTTGTTCAAAATCACTATGATAAGAATCAGAAAAACTTATCAATAAGAATGAAAAAGAAAAAAAGATTTAGCGAAATTTGGCGCAGAACAGGTAAAAAAATTCATTGGCAAGGTAAATATAAAGATGCTTTATTTTATTATTATAATGCAGTCAAACTATATCCCTTTTCAATTAAGTTGATAACATTGATTTTCTCTTTATTAATACCAATTAGAATTATTCACTTATTTAATAAAGTAAAATTCAGTAAATATAATAACGAAAATCTTAGTTAATCAGAAAAATAATACTTAAACCTATAAAACTTTGTTTTTAATATTCATAAATATCAATGTATTCAAAAACATTAATACCTTTTTTTAAAAAGATTGTCATTTTATTTGCAGGCGTCCTGAATCAAATAAGACGTTTAACCTCCAAAAAAATATATAATAAAAAATATTTTTTTATAGTTATGTTACATGATGTTGCAAAAAGTGAAATAAAAAAATGTGAAGAAACTATATCGAAGCTCCAAAATGAGTTCGGTTTTATTGATCCACAATATTTTTCTAATCTTATTAATGATGATAAAAAAATAAATAATAATTTATTACTTACTTTTGATGATGGATTTATATCGAATTATATTGTTGCAAAACATATTTTAGAACCATTGGGTATAAAAGCTATTTTTTTTATACCCACTGGTTTTATCGATTGTAAATCAAATGAGGAACAAGAAGAATTTATTTATAAAAATATTTATAATGGTAAATCATCATCATCACTTTCTAAAATAGATAAGATAGCACTTAGTTGGAGTCAAATTTATGAGTTATTGGACATGGGACATACCATTGGTTCCCATACGATAAATCATTATCGCTTATCTGAAATAGATGATATTAATATCCTTAAAGAAGAAATTATTTCATCAGGGGATTATTTAGAAAAAAAACTTAATATTAAAATTAATCATTTTGCTTATCCTTTTGGAGAGATAAATAGTATAAATAAAAAGGCTTTAGATATTGCAAAAAATAGATATAAATATATTCATTCTGGAATTAGGGGTGCAAATATTGTGGGGACAAATTCCTCAATTATATTTAGAGAAGCCATAAATGTAACAGATCATTATAATTATAATAAATTCGTTATAACAGGAGGTTTATCAAACTATTATTATAAAGCACAAAAAATACTTCGTGAATTTGATAGTACATAATCAGCTCTATTATTAATTATATACTTAAACAAAAATGAAAATTAGTACAAAGCCCCTTATTGATTGGGGAATGATTATTAAACTTATTTTTACAAAACCCTTAAATGGGTATGAACTCTCTATTCCTTGGGTGAGAAAAAAATCAAGTAAATCCTATTGGTTATCAAAATCCTGTTTTTCAATTTTTATAATAGCTAAGTGGTGGGAATATTTTAATCACAATAAATCACCAATTATTTGGATTCCTGATTATTTCTGCAATCAATCATTGCAAATTCTAAGAAAAAATAATTTCACAATATTTTTTTATCCATTAAGGAAAGATTTAAGACCAGATTGGAACGCATGTCAAAAACTTGCCCAAAAAAACAAACCAAATATATTTATTTTAGTTCATTATTTTGGATTTATTTCAGATATAAAAAATGCCAAGATATTTTGCAATGATCATGGATCAGTATTTGTTGAAGATGCGGCTCATATTTTAAAACCGTATGGTGAAATTGGAAATTATAGTGATTTTATATTTTATAGTCCTCATAAATTTCTTGCATTACCAGATGGTGCATTACTTATTCAAACATTAAATAATAAATTATTTTCAAATTCTCAATTTTCGGATTACTCTACAGCTATGGAAAATATAATAAACCATTTTTCAAAAAAAAGGTCATTCAATTTTCCATGGCTTATTAAACAAATAATTAAAAAATTATTACCCAATAGAATTTATTTTACAATGGATTCAAATATAGATAATGATTTTTTGTCTCTTGGCGTAAAGGATAATTTTATGCAAAGTGAACTAAGTCGTAGGTTATTATCTATCCAATTAAATAGTATAGATAGATTTGCTAAATCCCATCAAATAAACGAAACAATTTTAACAAATTTGTTAGATATTCCAAATAATGAACCTTTTTGTTATTTAGATCAAATTCCTTATTTGAAAAGAATAAAAAAAGAAACAATTAATATTGAAAAGGGAGAGGGTTATGAACAAAAATGGAAATCATTTTTATCAATAAAATGGCCAGATTTACCTCCGCAAGTTTTTAAAAATAATAAATATAAAATAGCAAATAGGTTATATAGTGAATATTTCTTTTTACCAATTCATCATAAACTAACATTTTTGCAAATCAAAAAAATCGCTAGCTACTTTAATTATAATAGCAATAATAATCTAAGTTATAAAATAAAGTGGTTTGATGATGCAGAAGAAGATTGGAATCATTTGATAAAATCTGTTAGCAATTCATACCTAATGCAATCATGGGGGTATGGAGAAACAAAACAAAAAATTGAAGATTGGAAAGTTAAAAGAGCAGTAATAGAAGAAAATGGTATTGCAAAAGCTTTTTTTCAAGTTTTGAAGAAATCTATTGGCCCATTTAATATTTATCGGATTAATAGAGGGCCACTTATTATTAATAATATTAAAAATCCAATATCCATATATAATATTTATAAAACAATAAACAGGGAGTTTCAGTTACAAAAATATGCAATTTTGTTTATCTCTCCCCCATTAGAAAATAACCCTCAAAATATAGCACATCTAATTTCAGCTGGTTTTAAAGAAAGGAATGCTTCAAAATGGAAGACTTCGATCATTAATTTAAATCTTCCTGAAGATATATTAAGGAAGAATCTAAATGGTAAATGGAGAAATCAGTTAAAAAAATCAGAAAAGTTTGCAATTGATATTTTAATAAGTAATTCCCAAAAGGAATTCCATTGGTTAATGAAAAAATATAAAAAAATGATGATTGATTTATCTTTCAAAAGTGTTTCTGTAGAGTTTTACGATGAGTTATATAATATGATGCAAAACAACTTTTTTATTTTTAAAGCATGTATTAATTCGGAACCAATAGCTAGTGTATTAATTATTAGACATGGAGATAGTTGTACATATCAGATTGGTTGGAGTAATCCGCAGGGGAGGAAATCACATGCACATAATCTACTTTTATGGAAAGCGATGAGTATAATGAAAGATAAAGGTTGTTTATCGTTTGATGTTGGCGGGATTAATGAAAAGCATACGCCTGGTATTGCAAAGTTTAAAACTGGACTGGGTGGACGTCAGTATGAATCTATTGGAGAATGGCGGTCTGGGTTTTTTAGCTAAAATTATTAATTATCATAAAATCCAATTATTATTTCAGTTTATATAATTTTTATTCAAATTTGATCAAATCATCAAAATGAAAATAATAAATTATTATTTATATTTATTTACATTATGCTCACTACCATTTTATATGATTTTTCGATATTCTATTTTTTATGGATCTGGCTTATGGATGTATCCAGGTTTCATTATTATATATTTATTTTTTATTACAGTAGTTAAATATTCAAAATCAAAATTATATTATCCAAACTCATCATTGATTATTGTAATGAAAATTATTTTTTGCTACTATTTTTTTCTATGTTTTCAAGCTGCTTTATTAGGAAGTGATTTACAAGGTATCATTAGGAGATTTTGGCAACATATTATTCCATTAATGTTTTTTTTTATTAGTGTTGATCAATTAAAAAATAGAAAGAATATTAATAAAGCTTTAAAAATAGTAGGCACATTAAGTGTTATTATTTCTATTGTTTTTATTTCTGAATGGTATACAGTCAATATACTTCAACAAAGTAGTTTTCCATGGTCATTGCGCATGCATTCTGAGGGTATAATTGGTGACTTATATGTTTCACAATCTGGAGAAAACTCATTTGAATCATCTAGGATTAGAGGCTTTCGGCTTGGTGGCCCCTTATTAACAAACCAAAATACATCACTATTTATTATTTTCGGATTGATCTATTTTTCTAGTAATTTTATTTATAAGATGGAAAAATCAAAAGTTATTTATCTAATTATAACTTTTATTTCACTGATACTTCTATTTGCAAGAACACCTATAATTAGTTTATTAATAATCTCCTTTATTGTATTAAAATTATTATTTAATTACAAAATTAAGTTTAAACTAATTTTGCAATTATTAAGTGTTTTGTTAATTGTTATTTTAATTACTTTGTCTGTTAAACCAGATTTATTTACAAATATAATATTCTATTATAGTATTTATTCAATGGTAATTAATCCTGAAGGGATTATTTATGCAATTAGTAGTCAGTTTGTAGAATATTTACAATTTTTAATTGAGAATCCATTTTATATCATGAACGGCGTGGGCTTTGGATATTGGTCTGGAAGTGGACAATTTTATTCATCTTCAGATTTTGGTATATTATATTTTCATAACATGATTGGAACTTTAGGATTTATCCTAATTGGTATTATTTTGTTTAAGTTATTTATTAAAATAAAATTTTTATTAAATAATTATTTCATAGGCACTGAGTACTATAGATATATTTTAATATCTACTATTTATATTGGAACTTGCATACTTTCTACAATTCACTATACTCCTATGTTTCACTTAGCGAATTATTGTGTATTTTATATGTTACTTTCAATTCTCATAAATATTTTTTCTATTCATGGTTTGCAAGTAATTACGGAAAAGAAATACTGATTATTAAATATTTATTTAATACAATCGAATTATAATTTATAATGAGAGTTCTACTAAATGGAATAAATGCTATTAGTGCCGGTGGCTCAAGTGTTGTAAGAAATATTGTTGAAATATTGCCAGTTAAATTGCCAGAAATTCACTTTGATTTGATAATTCCAAATATCAACAAGTATTATAATTTACCAAGCATGAGTAATTTATCTGTTTATTATTTTAACAGACAAAAATTTCATTCTTTAAACAGATTGATTGATATTAAGTATCGTATAAAAGAATTAGGTAAAAAGTATAAAGCTGATTTGTGTTTCACGCTTGGAGATTTAGGTCCAATTAAATTAGATATCCCACATTTAGTTTTACTTCAACAAGCAATATTTGTATACGTTAATGAAGATTATGAAAAACTATGGAAATTTAAAGATAGAATTAAATTCAGTTATTCGAGACAGCTTTTCAAACAAATGAGTAAGAATACAAACATGTTTACCGTTCAAACTCCAGTTATGGCTAAGAGGCTGAATGAGGTTTATAATATAAATAATAATAAAATTGTAATTGTTCCAAGCATTGTTCCATTCCAAGGTTCATTAAATAAAGATTGTCCAGATAATAATATTATTATTGATAGTGTCAATAAACCATGTAGATTATTATTCCTTTCGGCTCCTTATCCACATAAAAATTTTCAAATTCTACCAAAGGTTATGATGGAAATAAAAAAAAGAAAGCTCAATGAAAAGATTCACTTTTTTCTTACCATACCTAATAAATCAAGATTTGGGAATAAAACATTAAGATCTCTTTTGCCCTATTCAGATTGTTTAACGAATTTAGGAGAATTAAAAAGTAATGAGGTCCCTGGAGCGATTAAATCGTCTAGTGCTTTATTTTTACCAACTTTAGTTGAATCATTTGGGTTGATTTATTTAGAAGCAATGAAATATGAATGTCCAATAATAACATCTGATAGGGATTTTTCTAGATGGATGTGCGGTGAATCAGCAATTTATTTTGATCCCTTAGATGAAAATTCTATTGTAAATAACTTGGAAAAATTTTGTAATGACAAGTTTTACAATAAATATATTAATAAAGCGAATCAAAGACTTAATTATTTTCCTAATTCATGGGATGATGTTGCATATAAGTATTCACAAATAATTGTTAAAATGTTAAATAAGAAATGAATAACAAAGTCTGTGAGTAAATTAATTGTTATAAGCGGTATTGATAGCTCTGGGAAATCAACTCAGATTCAGAACATATATAATATTTATAAATATAAATATAAAACAAAAATTATATGGTCACGTATTGGATATACTCCTTGCATAAATTTTATAAAAAGAATAATTAGATATTTTTTGCCTAACACAATTCCTAAATCAGGAGCTTCAGAATATAGAAAAGTAGTATTTAGTAAAAAATGGATTCAGTTTCTGTGGATTAATTTTGCGATTATCGATTTAATATTTTTTTATTGTATCTATTTTAGAATACTGATTTTATCAAAATATATTATAATAGCAGATAGATATATATGGGATTCATATATTGATTTAAAAATAAAATTCTCTAATCTTAATGTAGATAGGCTTTTCTTATGGAGAATTCTAGTTTATTGTTCTCCTCTCTCCAGTAACTCAATAATCTTATTTATACCTATACAAGAATCTTTATCTCGATCAAAAAAAAAAGAGGAACCATTTAGTGAAAATTATGAGCAGCGGAAAATTCGATTGAGACATTATAATGAAGAAATTAAAAAAAATAAATGGGATTATAAAATCAGTGGAATGGGTTCAATAGAAGATGTTTGGTCAGAAATAAAAAAGAAATTATTATGAAAGTATCTTTATTAATTAAACGTGAACCATTTGATAAAATATTTGAGGAAACATTAGCCTCATTTTTGAATGATCATTTTAATATTGTTTATAAAATAAAATGGCACAAGGGGGGGGGAAATACATATAATAAAAATAGTCAAATCTGGTATTGTAACCCGGTAATTAATTCAATATTTGTAAAGGGAGCTAACTATAAAATATTTGGTTCAATTATTGGAGAATATTATTATAATCCGTTTAAACCATGGAGAAACTTATTCCAAAAAGGCTTTTTTAATTTATCAATATCAAAATATTTTGCTTCATATTTAACTAATAATTTTATTGAAATTTCACCTGCAATTAATAATGCCAAAAATATTTTAATTATTGGTGGGAATAACAAAATAAGATTAATTGATTATAATAATAAGCTTGTTTATGTAATACTAAAAGCAGGATTTGACAGTAAATATTTAAAAAGAGAAATTTTTATTAAAGATAAATATAAATATATGCCAACCCCCCAATACCAATCATTTCATCATCATCATACTTGGTATAGTGAAGAATATATTTGTGGAATAGGAATTGATAGAATCAAAGAAAAAAAAAGGAGAACGGTTCTAAAAGAAGTAATTTATTTTATGAATAGAATGATAAAGGAATCAATAATTGAATTATCTTTAAGTGAATATTGTAATAAATTAAATTCAAGAATTGATAAAAATTTGAAAAAAATTTCTTTGCTTAGTTTAGAAACTAAAAATGAAATATTGAGCGTTATAAAACAATTAAATAGTTTATTTGTTGATTATAATAAAAAAATATATCTTTGCCAATCTCATGGAGATTTTCAAGAAGGAAATATAATCTATGATGGTAAAAAAGTTTGGATTATAGATTGGGAATACACCAGGACAAGACAAATATCTTATGATTTATTAGTTTTATTATTAAAACCTAGAAATATAATTAATTATCATACAAGATTCATTGATTTCAAAAATAATATAAGAAGTAAAGAACAGAAGTGGATAATAAATCAATGGTACAACAAAAAATCTAATAATATTGGCGATACAGACTTATTATTATTCATTATTGAAGAGTTAGATTTTTTTATTGAACAAAATAATAATAATAAGTTTACAAGAAGTTACCCCGATGAAAATATATTTATTGGTCATATAAAAAATTTAGTTGAGCATATACAGTAGAAATAATAAATGAAAAATAATTATAATATTGGATATTTAAATCAAGTAAGTGGACGTTTGTTTCTTGATCTTGTTGAAGATTTATCAAAAAAATATTATCCATCTATACTTTACACGGGTAATAAGCCAGGCGAAGTCCCAAAAGATTTAAAAGATAAGCTCTTTATTAATGATTTGAATAACTATAATAGAAAATCAAATTTTTCAAGAATTTCATCAGGTTTAATATATATCATCAGAATGTTTTTTTATTTAATAAAAAGAAATCATAGGTTATTATTTGTAGTTTCGAACCCACCCCTCGTAAGTATATTAATTTTGCTGATAAATAAATTAATAGGACAAAGTTATATTGTATTAATATATGATATTTATCCAGATATTCTGATTAATGCAAAAAAAATCTCTAACAATAGTTTAGTGGTAAAAATATGGAGATTTATAAATAAAGAATTATTAGAGCGAGCAGAAGTAGTAATTACAATCGGTGAAGCTATGAAAAATCAATTAGATAAATACTTTGAAGATAAAAAATCTAATTCCGTTGAAATATTGGTTGTTCCAAATGCTGCAGATAGTAAACTTGCTAAACCTATTCCTAAAGAAAAAAATAGTTTTAGCAAAAAATATAATCAGAAAGATAAAATCACAGTAATGTATTCTGGAAATTTCGGAAATTCGCACTCATTTAATATGATTATTAATGTAGCATCGAAACTAAAAACTGATAATAGCATTAATTTTTTTTTCGTAGGTGAAGGAGCTCAGAAAGATAAAATTAATAGAAGAATAAATAATGAAAGCTTAAATAATGTGATTTCGCTACCATGGCAACATGATTCAAAATACTATGATACTATTGCATGTGCTGATATTGCCCTGATTACAATGGCAAAGGGGACTGAGAGCTTAATGGTTCCAAGTAAAATATATTATTCAATGGCTGTAGGCTCGGCACTATTAGGTATAGGTAATAGTAAATCTGAATTAGGAAGATTAATAAATAAATATAGTTGTGGCTTATTAGTGGAGCCAGATGAAGTAGATGCATTTGAAGATGCTATTGCAAAGTTTAAAAGTGATAAATTATTTTTAAATGAATGTAAGAATAATTCGTATCAAGCATATAAAAATAATTTTACAAGATCACATATGGTAGGACAGTACTATAATATAATAGCTAATAAATTAAATGGATAAAAAAATAACTTAAAATTATGAAAAAAGCTCTAATTACCGGCATTACTGGTCAAGATGGTTCTTATTTAGCTGAACTTTTGCTTCAAAAAGACTATGAAGTCCATGGAATTGTTCGTAGAAGTAGCTCTTTTAATACCAAAAGAATTGATAATATAATTAATAATGATAAATATAATAATCGTTTTTTCTTTCATCATGGAGATGTGACTGATACTAGTAATCTAAATAGGATACTTGAAAAAACTGAGCCAGATGAAATTTATAATCTAGCAGCGCAAAGTCATGTTAAAGTTTCATTTGAACTTCCTGATTATACTACACAAGTGGATGCTTTAGGAACTTTACGTTTTCTAGATGCTATCAGAGGAACAGGTCTTAAAACAAAATTTTATCAAGCATCAACAAGTGAACTTTTTGGTAAAGCTAAAGAAATTCCTCAAAATGAAAAAACACCTTTCTATCCACGTTCACCATATGCAGTTGCTAAGTTATATGGATATTGGATAATTATTAATTATAGAGAGGCTTATAATTTATTTGCCTGTAATGGAATTTTATTTAATCATGAATCACCTAGAAGAGGTGAAACTTTTGTAACAAGAAAAATCACTATAGCTGTTGGTCGAATCAAAATGGGATTGCAAGATAAACTTTCACTGGGGAATCTTGATGCTAAGCGAGATTGGGGCTACGCTCCAGAGTTTGTTGAAGGAATGTGGAGAATTTTGCAGCAAGAAAAACCTGATGATTATATTCTGGCTACAGGAGAGACTCACACTGTAAGAGAATTTGTTGATATAGCATTTAAGCAAGTAAATATTGAGATAGATTGGATAGGCAAAGATGAAAAGGAAAAAGGTGTTAATAAAGAAAATGGAAAAGTTATTGTTGCTATTGACCCATCATATTATAGGCCAACTGAAGTTGATGTGTTAATGGGTGATGCAAGAAAAGCGAAAGTAAAATTAGGCTGGAAGCCATCAGTTAAATTTGAGGAATTAGTTAAAATTATGGTTGATGCTGATTGGGAAAAAATTAAATCAAGTAAACTTTAATGGAATTAGAATCTAGAATTTATATTGCTGGACATAATGGTATGGTTGGCTCTGCTATTGTTCGGAATCTCCGTGAAAGAGGATATAATAATTTAATATTAATAAATCGAAATCAATTAGATTTACTTGATCAAGAGAATGTAAAAGTTTTTTTTAAAAAAAATAAACCAGAGTATGTATTCATTTGTGCATCTAGAGTTGGAGGCATACATGCAAATAACACTTATAGGGCGGAGTTTATTTATGAAAATTTAGAAATGCAAAATAATTTGATTCATTTCTCTTATATGAATGGAGTAAAAAAATTATTCTTTTTAGGCTCCTCATGTATCTACCCTAGAGATAGTAAGCAACCAATGAAGGAAGAATATTTACTTAAGGGGCCATTAGAAAAAACAAATGAACCATATGGAATAGCTAAGATTGCTGGAATAAAAATGTGCGAGAACTATTATAGACAATATGGTGCTAATTATATTTCAGTTATGCCAACTAATTTATACGGACCCCATGATAATTTTGATTTAAATACGTCTCATGTTTTGCCTGCCTTAATTAATAAATTCCATGATGCAAAAATAAAAAATTCTAATTATGTTGAAGTTTGGGGTAGTGGAAATCCGAAAAGAGAATTTTTATATGTAGATGATTGTGCTGATGCTTGTGTGCATTTAATGAATTCTTTAGATGCAAAAAGTCTTTTTTCCCAAAAAATAACCCATATAAATATTGGAAGTGGAAAAGAAATCTCTATAAAAGATTTAGCAATTTTAATTACAGAAATAATTGATTATAAAGGACAAATTAAATTTAATATAGAAAAGCCAGATGGATCAAAACACAAATTATTGGACATATCTAGACTAAGCAATCTAGGGTTTAAAGCAAAAATTGATTTAAAAACTGGCATTAAAAAAACATATAATTGGTATATTCAAAACCATTTATAGCTTCAAATATATTTTATGAGAGGTAATAACTCTTATTATTAATCTAAATTCGTTAGAAAACTTTGTTTGTTCTATTATTAAATATGATTGTGATGAAAAAGCACTTGATTTATATGAGCAATTTGATGACAATAATTTATTTGTTTTTGCCAAAACAAATTTAGTGGATTCAATTGTTGGTTATAGATTAATTACTAAATATGGTATTGGTAATATCTCAGATTATTGGGGTAATGTATATTCAGATACTGAAGAGAGAATAAGTTCATATTTAAAAGAGTTAGATAGAGTAGCTGATCTATTTAATGAAATAAATATACCGTTAGTTGCCTTAAAAAATAGTGGTATAGCAAGAGCTATATATCCATATCCTGGACTTGTTCCAATGGGTGATGTTGATACTTTAGTAAGAAGAAGTGATTTTATTGATGCTCATAATATTCTCATTAATAATGGATATAAAATAATTTCACCAGATAAATATCATGTTGCTGATGTAAATAGCGGTTATAGGACGGGAGGTAACGAATACTGCACAGTATTGGGCGATAAAAAAGAGTTACGATTTGAATTACAATGGCGTTCGGTTGAAGGAAGGTTTTTAAGACCAGACCAAGAACCAGATGGAGATGAATTAATTGATCGTTCTATCTCAGTTAAAGGTTCTAAATTAAGAATTCTTTCTCCTGAAGATAATCTTCTACAGGTATGTCTTCACACAGCGAAACATTCATTTGTGAGAGCTCCAGGCTTTAGATTGCATTTAGATGCAGATAGAATAATAAATGGTCAAAATATTGATTGGGATATTTTTGCTTCCAAAGTAATTAGTCACCAAGTGATGATTCCGACTTTTTTTTCACTTTCCATACCTAAGGTCTTATTTAATACAAATATTCCTGATACTATTCTTAGTAAAATTAAACCGGGTAGTATGCAAAAGGTTATACTAACTAACTGGATTAAAAGAGTTGGCATTTTTAATCCTCACGAAAAAAAATTTGGAAAAATTGGATTTTTATTTTGGAACGCAATTTTATATGATAGTCCATTTGGTTTATTAAGATCAATTTTCCCTAATAAAAATTATATGATGGATCGTTATTTATTTAGTAAAAGTTATTATTTATTTTATTATTATATAAAAAGATTAGTTGAATTAATTTTTTATAGAGTAAAAACATAGTCTATGATTAAAATTTTTCTTGATTATTTATTATTATTTTTATTTAGTTTTATTTTACTGCCAACCTTTTTATTAGTTGCTATTTTTGTTTATATAGGTTTTGGAAAACCTATATTATTTATTCAAGAACGTGCTGGGTTAAACTCTAAAACCTTTAATTTGTATAAATTCAGAACAATGACAAATAATAAAAATGAGGCAGGTGTGTTATTAAGTGATTTTGATAGGACAACTAAATTAGGAAAAATCCTAAGAAGTTATAGCCTTGATGAAATTCCGAGTTTTTTGAATGTATTAAGAGGTGATATGAGTTTAGTTGGGCCACGACCATTATTAGTAAAATACCTTGATTTATATACGAATCATCAAAAAAGACGTCATCAAATGAAGCCTGGCATAACAGGTTGGTCTCAAATAAATGGTCGAAATGCATTAGCCTGGGATAAAAAATTTGAACTTGATTTATGGTATATTGATAATCAATCATTACTCCTTGATATAAAGATCTTATTATTAACAATAAAAAAAGTCTTTTTAAGTGAAGGTATAAACCATGGCGAAAAAATGACTATGCCTGAATTTAAAGGTAAAAAAAATGTCTAATATATTGATTAGTTCAGCTGGTCAAAGAGTTTCATTGGTAAATGCTTTTAAAAATGAATTTAGAAAAATATATTCTGAAGGAAAAGTTTTTGCTAATGACGCAAATCCAGAATTAGCTCCGGCATGTCAAATAGCAGATGGTTATTTTAAAGTACCTTATCTAAACAATAAGAATTATGTTGATATTCTAATTGAAAAATGTATATCAAATAATATAAAAATCATTATACCAACAATAGATACTGAATTATTGTTATTAGCGCGCAATAGAGAACAGCTTTTGAAAAACAATATTGAACCTGTTATATCATCCGTTAGTTTTATCAACAAATGCCAGAATAAAAGATTAATTCACAAGTTTTTCAATGAAAGAAATATTAAAACTGCGAAAGAGTTTAAAAAGAATAACTATAGCTTGCCGCTTTATATAAAGCCGATTGATGGAAGTAGAAGTCAAAATAATTTTATAATCAAATCTGAAAACGAGTTAAATAATTATCATTATAACAATGATAATCTTATGTTCTTAGAATACATTAATAGTTCAAAGTATGACGAATTTACTTGTGACCTATATTATGGTAGGGACAATAAATTAAAATGTGTTGTTCCCAGAAAAAGAATTGATGTGAGAGATGGTGAGGTAACGAAAAGTAAAACCGTAAAGAATAATATTTTAATTGATACTATAACAAAGAATTTATCTATAATTGATGGTGCTCAAGGATGTTTAACCTCACAGTTTTTTAAACATAAGGAAAATAATGAGATTATAGGAATTGAAATAAATGCAAGATTTGGTGGAGGATTCCCTTTAAGCTATTTTGCTGGAGCAAATTTCCCTGAATGGATAATTATGGAATATTTTTCAAATGAATCTATAAAGCCAAATAATGATTGGGATGATAATCTATTGATGTTGAGATATTATAAAGAGATTTTAATTCGAGATTCAAATGTCTAGTGCAGTTATATTCGATTTAGATGACACATTATATAAAGAAATAAATTATCTTAAATCTGGGTTTAAATATATATCAAAAATTATAGCTAATGATATTAATGAAACTCAAACTAAAATTTTTAAAAAATTAATTTTTCATTATAAAAATAAAGAAAATGTTTTTCAAAAAATTATCAATGAATATAATTTATCATATAATATAAAAGATTTGATTTTATTATATAGAAATCATAAGCCGAAAATTAGATTATCTAAAGAAACAGAAAATACACTTCTCTATTTAATTAATAATGATTATAAGCTAGGATTATTGACTGATGGGGATTCAAATCAACAACGGGGAAAGATAAGTGCATTAGAATTGGAAAAATATATAACTGAATATGTTATTTCAGATGAATTCGGATCAACAAAACCAAATGAAAACAATTATAAATACTTTTCCGAAAAAAAATATTCATATTGTGAAAAATTTTATTATATAGCTGATAATATTCGTAAAGATTTTATCGCTCCAAATAATTTGGGTTGGATTACAATTTGTATTTTAGATAATGGTAAAAATATTCATGAACAAAATTTTAGTATTAATACTAAAATTTATCCTCACTACAAGGTTAAAAGTATAAAGCATATTATTCCAATAATTAATGAAAAATAAACGCATATATTTATCACCGCCTCATATGAGTAAGTATGAAAAAGAACTTTTAATTAATGCTTTTGATTCAAATTGGATTGCTCCATTAGGACCTAATGTAGATTTATTTGAACAAGAAATGGCGCATTATTTAGATATTAAAGATTGTTGTGCGCTTTCTTCTGGAACAGCAGCATTACATTTAGCATTAAGAATTTTAGGAATAAATAAGGGCGATATTGTTCTTTGTCCAAGTTTAACCTTCGCTGCTAGTGCCAATGTAATCTTGTATGAGAACGCCACCCCTGTTTTTATAGATGTTAATGTCGATACTTGGACGGTTGATATTTCATTAATTGAAGATGCAATGAGGAAATACAAACCTAAGGCCTTAATTGCAGTTGATTTATACGGCCAAAGTTGCAACTATAATGAAATTAAAATTTTATGCGAAAAATATAATATTTTCCTAATTGAAGATGCGGCAGAAGCATTGGGTTCTGAGTATCAAGGGGAAAAATGCGGCAATTTCGGTCACATGGGAATTCTATCATTCAATGGAAATAAAATTATAACCACTTCCGGGGGCGGTATGCTGGTCTCCAATAATGAAGATTATGTTAAAAAAGCCCACTTTCTTGCTACACAGGCCCGGGAGCCCAAATTACATTACGAACATAAAGAACTCGGGTATAATTATCGTCTGAGCAATCTGCTGGCTGCAATTGGCCGGGGGCAATTACAAAATATAGATGGTTTTGTAACCAAAAGGCGGGATATCTATAAAAGATATTATGATTCCCTATCCCTTGTTGAAGGATTTGAATTCATGCCGGAGGCAGATTTATGTAAATCAAACAGATGGCTGACAACCCTTACAATTGATTCTCAAAAAACAGGAATGAATCGCAATCAGATCATTAAAGCCTTAGAAGACGAAAATATAGAAGCACGCCCTGTTTGGAAGCCCATGCATATGCAACCATTATATGAAAAGGCTGAATACGTATTTAATGGGGCAGTAGACGTCTCTAAATATTTTTTTGCAAATGGTCTATGCTTACCATCAGGATCAAATCTGAATATTAACGATCAAGGTAAAATCATAGGCATAATAAGAAATTTGATGAAATAAAAATATATAGTGAAAATTCGGAAAAACTTTTTAAAAATTATTAAAGTGTATTTTATTTGGGGGTGGTCATTTTGTTTTTGTCAGCATTATATAAGTAATATTTTTATAGGCTCATTCCCAAGAAATTTAATTAGAAGTGAATTAGATTTAATTATCAATAATGATTTTAATTTGAATAATTCTATTAGACCATTACTATTAAATAATAAAGGAAAGAATACATTTGAATTAGGTTTTTCTAATCAGCTTGTGATGAATAGTGGGCACCCCAATATTGATAATTCTGGCATATTTTATGCCCTAAACGGCAATACAAATATGACTAGTTTTTTTTATACTATAAGTAAAAAATATCTTTTTATTCAGCTATCTCCCTATCAAATAAATACAAATATTAAAAAAATAGAGAGTAGTGAATTCACTAATCCTTTTGCGCATTTAAATAGTAGTTATGATTACAAAGATTATAATAAATCTGGGACGGCAGGTTTTCGTGAATCATTATTTTTACTTCATTATAAAGGATTTGGTGTATCCTATGGTAATATGAATAATTGGTGGGGGCCGGGAATGCATTCATCAATGACTCTTTCATCAAATTCTTCCGGTTTTAAGTCAATACAATTTGGCACATTCAGACCAATTAACATTAAAAAACTACATTTAAACTTTAGAGCTTTAGCTACTCAAATGAAAAATAAATACAATAATCCATATTTTTTAACTGGCAGTGCATTTAGTATAAGTTATAAATCAGATCCAACATTTACCGTTGGGGTTTTTAGGTATCATTTGTCAGGTGGTTATGGAGATCTTTCTGATATTACTTCTTTGGAGTCAGAATGGGACTTAAAAGATGCAGTAACATTAATCTTTGAACCATTATTTGGACAAAGTAAAACGGGATTGAAATATACTAATATAGGTTCGCCTGGTTATGATAAATGGGATCAAGTATTAACAGGTTTTGGGGAATTAATATTCCCAGAAGACCATTTAAAAATATATTTTGAAATTTCTAGTGATGATAATAGAGCAAATATTACAGATTTAAAAGCACACTGGGACCATACTCTTGGTTATCTCTATGGATTAAGAAAATATCATTATTTTAATAATAATATAGTCCTTTTTGGATTTGAATATTTAAGTACTAAAACATCAAATACTATGAAATTTTGGAGAGGTGATATAAATCAGGCAAATTTTTATACAAGAAAGGAATATGATTTTTCTTCTTTCAATGGTAGAAGGTTTGGCGCTCATTCTGGCTCATCCTCCGACGATTTAATTTTTATGCTGGGCTTCAGTAATGATTTATCCACCACACTTATGTCTTTTAATAAAGAGCGCCATGGTATTAAAAGTATGATCTATCCCGAACTCAAAACTGAATATTCTTTAACATACCAACGTAAAGTTACTCAGCACCACACTGCCTTTATTACTTTAGAATATGAAAAAATAAAAAATTATGGTTTTGTTCAAAATAATATTTCCATTAGCAAATTGATCTGGCTTGGGTATTCTATCTCCATTAACTAATAATATGGCATTAAAATCATAAAGAAACTCTTATATCTTATATCTTTTATCTTTTATCTACCCTATTCCATCTTTTCCCAATCTTTCCTAAACCCTTCTCCCGTCAAAACAGTCATTAATGAAAATCCTTCCGGTTTCACCCGTCACTCATCACCTGTTTCTCATCACTATTTCATAACATTTTCCCAATCTTTATACATAAATACAAATCTTCCAAACCTCGAGAATCAAAATGGAAATTATTTTCCAAAGGGTTATGGTATTTTTTCCAGCCTTTTGTTGCAGTACAGATCAAGTAATTTGACTTTAACGGCTGAGCCAATGATTATGTATAGAAGACAGTATGAAATATCGATCTCCCACAAAAAAAATGAATTTTCAGTGTTAAATGATGTGCCCCTACTTGATATATACAAGCAAAATATATTTAGAAATACAGGATTAAAATTACATTTTTATGGAATATCAGCTGGATTCGGAAATTGGGATCAATGGTGGGGGCCGGGTATCCATAATAGTCTATCTTTATCAAATAATGCACAGGGCTTCTATCATTATTATATAGGAACAGATGGAAATCAACCTGTTGGTAAATATGTTGATTTTAGCTTTAAGTATTTTGCCTCACTTCCGATGCAGAATTTAAAAGGGGATGATTATTTCCTGTCCGCATGGTTTTTAAAGGCGAAATACAAATTTTTAGAATTGGGATTAAATCGTAATGTAGTAAATGGCGGATATCCCGATCTGCCATGGAAACAACAAGATGCGCTCACCGTCCTTATTGATCAAAATAATATTAAATATTGGGATACGATTAATACCTACTACATTTTAGCTAATTTTGAAGAATCAGGTTTAAAAGTGTTTTTAGAGATTGGTTTTCCGAACCGATCCTATGCAGGACAAGATCCTGAAGTATACTCAGACCATGCCATGGCAAGCAATTTAGGCTTAAGAAAGTTTGGCGCATTTGGAATGGACCAAATTATGTTTGGTTTTGAATATACCCGGTTGGTCCAGGGGATATATTACAATATTCTGCCCACTCCCAATTGGTATGACAATATAAAATATAATTATTCTTCTTATAATGGCCGCCGTTGGGCCGCCCATAGCGGTGCTGATTCAGATGACTTTTTAATATTTGTTGGATATAAAGATGAACAAAAAAGTTTCATCTACGGTTTGAATTATGAACGACATGGAGTCACTTATCATTTTCCACCTGAAGTGAAATTTGAATCCCGCATTAATGCCTCCTACAAAAGAGGGAATACGAAAATTCATCTCATTTATGAAAATGAGTATTTTGAGCATTATGGTTTTGTGGATGTAAATAATAATGTTTGGCTCGAAACCTTCGAGCCCGGGTCACTCCAGCGTACCCAGACCCTCATCATCTCTCTCGAGCAGACCCTCTCTTTTTAATCAAACATTCAAAATTATTAATTAATAATCTGATTTCTGATAACTTCTCACTCATCTCGTCTTACTTCTTTCTTTTTTCTAAAAATTTATCTCTACCTACTTTGATTTACACATTGTACAATATCTTATTATCACTGACTTATTCTATATTGACATATAATACAAACCCTTTGACATTCCGTCAATAACGTGTAATTTTTGGCATGTTTAAATTCCAAAAAGACCGAAATAATAAAATGACAAAATCAGCACCAATCTTCTATAACATGCGCCGTTTTCTTCCTTTTATCTTTCTTGCCCGTCTGCTCCTTGGCGGGTTTCTTTTATCTTTCACCTTATCCCCGGCACAATCCTACCAAGAGCTCCAACGACTCCAATCCGAATATAAAAAAGCCCTTGAGCGCCAGGCCCTTCAAAAGCCTGCTGATATTTCAGAAGCTGAAAAAACAGCACAAAGCACAGCCCTTCCTGATAAACTGATCTACTCAAGAAAGGATGTGGAATCATTATTAGTAACCACACAAAAATTGCTTGTACAGTTAAAGTTTTTAGAAGACTCAGCAAAAACAATGCCCTACATTGGTTATGACATTTTTACTCAGCGGGATACCATTCCCTTTTGGCAGAATTTACCCATTCCAAAACATTATAGCCTTGGACCTGGCGATGAGGTGATTATTTCCCTTTGGGGCGAAACCGAAGCGCACAATACGAAAGTAATCAATAGGGATGGGCAGATTTATATAGATAATATTGGCATACTAAATTTGGGCGGAAAAACGGTAGCGGAGGCAAAACAATATATTATTTCAAAATATTCACCTGTATATTCAACTTTATTAGGGAAGACTCCGAAATCCTTTATTGATATTACCCTTGGTGAGTTGAAATCCGTAAATGTGCACTTTGTCGGTTTTGTAAATATCCCCGGTGTCCATATGATACATCCTTTTTCCAATGTCATTACAGGCCTCACACAGACTGGCGGTGTCAATAACAAGGGCTCTTTGAGGGATATTCAGGTGCTACGTAACGGAAAAAAAATCGGAACTGTGGATGTCTATAATTATATATTTATGGGCAAAAACGTGAGTGATGTCCGGCTAATGGATCAGGATATTATTTATATTCCCCCAAGAATATCTACTATTCCCCTGACGGGTCGCGTACGAAATCCGGGTTATTATGAGGTTGCTGAAAAGGAATCATTGGATGATCTCATAAAAATCGCTGGTGGTAAAGATGTAAAAGCCGCAAAAACAATATTTGTTTATAAAAACAATAGCGATTCAGAAAATAACGGTTACTTGTTAAAAGAAAACCAAACATCAAATTTTGAACTCTCCGACGGCGATAGCATTCATGTGCCAATGAAACCGGAGATTGATTGGTTTGTCCGCATAGAGGGTCAAATAAAAAATCCCGGGGAATATCCCTACCAGACAAATATGAAGCTGCAGGATTTGATTGATGCCACCATGAGTACTTATGACACGGATTTTATGCATACCATTAATTTTTCGCGGATTATTGTGAGTCGCAAAAATCCATCTGGACCGTCACCGTTAAAAATAGTTGTAGATCTTGAAAATGAAAACTTTGCATTGGCCAATGGCGACCATATCACGATTCCTCCCACGGATCAACATCAACCCATTGAATCAGTCAAAATCACCGGTGAGGTCAAGATACCAGGCGTTTACCCCGTGAATAATTTAACCACTCTTGGTACTATTTTAGATTTGGCCGGTGGTTATACCAATTATGCACTCAAAAATGGAGTAGAGGTTTTTCGGGATTCTCTAAAAATTGCTTGGGAAGACGATACCTTTTTCCTCAATAACGGTGATAGTTTGAATGTATTAAAAAAATCTGGACTTGTGCTGGTAAGTGGCGAAGTAAACCAACCTGGATATATGACCTTCGAAAAAGGAAGTGCATTAAAAAAATATATTAACCGTGCAGGGGGCTTTTCTGCTTTCGCTGATACTAGGGATGTGGTTGTAATCCATCCCAGTGGTACAGCAATACCCAAATCAAGGTGGTCTTCCCCAAAAGTGATCGAAGGATCAACAATCATTGTTTACCAGCGCGCATTAAGCGGCTCTTCTAAGGGCCCAACAGGGTCGCAGATGTTCACTATGGTCTCGAGTCAAACCGCTAATGTTGCAACAACACTCTTGACCTTAATGTTATTGGTAAATCAAACTAATCCAAATTAATTTGACACTGGGTCAGAAAATAAAACGATTTCGCCTGATGAATGATATTCGCCAGGAGGATATGGCCGAGCAATTGGGTGTTTCCAGGGCAACCCTGATTAATTATGAAAAGGGTCATACAACCATCAATGTGGATGTGTTGGAACGACTTAAAACTGCTTATCCAGATTTTGAAATGGAAGATAAAGAGACTGAAAAGCCAAAAATCATCCAAGATAATATTATCGATTTTGGTGTTTTGTTTCGGGTCCTTTATACAAAAAGAAAAAATATTATTTTAACATCATTGCTTGCTGCAATACTGGGAACGGGTTTTTCTTTTCTGTTTACCAAGTATTATTCTGCTCAGATTTCACTATACCCCGCGAAAAAAGATGCTTTGCAGGGATTAGGGCAATTTCAATCTTTAGCAACAAACTTTGGCATGAACATGCCAGAGAACAATCAGGATTTCAATATACCGGATGTGGTAAAATCCCGATTGATTGCCAATAAAGTGCTGGATCAAATGTGGCTTAAACGAAATGGTTCAAAGGTGAGCCTTTATCAACTCTGGAATATGGATAAGCCCCCTTGGTACAATCCATTTAGCGCCAGTATGAATGACTCCGCATATATAAAAGAACAGGCAATTAAAAATTTTACTGACCATGTTGAGGTAGTAGAAGATCGTTTATCAGGCCTCATTAAAATAATAGTGACACTGGAGGATCCTCCTGTATCAGCCAGTGTGGCTAATTTTATTGGGGACCAGGTACAATTATATATACAAAAAGAAAATTCGGCCCAGTCGACGAAAGAAAAACTGTTTATATCAGACCGGCTTTTTATTGTAAAAAATGAATTGGAATCTTCTGAACTGGCATTAAAAGATTTTAAGGAAAGAAATCGCGGTTATGAAGATTCACCTGAATTATTTATGGTATTTTCAAGATTATTTCGGGAAGTGGAGGCGAAAAAACAAGTCTATTTAACCCTCCAGCAGCAATTAGAATTGTCCCGGATAGAAGAAGTGAAACAAACCTCTATTCTCCATATTCTTGATCACGCGACACCGCCTTCAAGAAAAAGTGCTCCCAAACGCTTTTTGTTTTTGGTCTTTTCTGCCATATTTGGATTGGTATCTTCTTCTTTAGCAACAGTTTTTAAGTATTAACTTTATGGGTGATATCAAAATTTGCGTTATCGGCGCTGGCAGATGGGGTAAAAATCACATAAGAACCCTTTTTGAACTAGGCGCCTTGGGCGGCGTCGTGGACCCTGATGAGCAACAAAGAAATAAAATTAAAGAATTATTTCCTCGGACCGCCTGTTTTGATTCACTTGAAAATGCATTTCAAACAAATTTTGATGGTTATGTTGTGGCTACTCCTCCCGTTACCCATTTAGATTTAGTCAAAGATATACTTAAGAAAAAAACTCCTGTTTTGGTTGAAAAACCATTAACCCTATCCATTGAGGCGGGGATGAAAATTCAATCCCTTATAAAAAATTTAGATGGGAAACTGATTGTAGGCCATTTATTATTATTTCATCCGGCCATTATAAAAATGAAAGAAATGATCGAGGATAGAATTATCGGTGATCTTCAGTATATATACAGCAATCGCCTGAATCTGGGCGTAGTGCGCAAAGAAGAGAATGTCTTTTGGAGTTTTGCCCCTCATGATATTTCACTATTCCAATTTTTTACAGAATCATTTCCGGCAGAAGTTCAATCCTCTGGGGGCGCTTTTATCCAAAAAAATATCCATGATACAACCATTACCTATTTAAAATATCCAGATGGAGTGCAAGGGCACATCTATGTCAGTTGGTTGCACCCCTTTAAGGAGCATCGATTAGTGATTATTGGATCCAAAGGATCACTCCACTTTGAGGATTCAGCTGAAAATAAACCATTATTATTTTATGAGAAAGATTCCGATCCTGAATTGAATATATTATCATTAAAAAATAAACCATCGAGAAAAATTGAGTATGAACAAACCCTGCCTTTAACGAACGAATTAAAATATTTTATTGATGTAATCAGGGGTAAAAAGATCGATGAAGCGACATTTGATGATGGTTTAGATGTAGTAAAAATCCTGGAAATGGCCACAAACTCTTTAACGAATAATAAACGACCCGTATCTCTCTCTTAAGGTGGGAAATACATTTATCCGCCCTTGAAGAGCAGGTGGAAAGTGGAGCATAAACAATGAATAAAAGTCCTTTTTTCGCACATGATACAGCAGTGATTGATGAAAACATTTCCATTGGTAACAGAACA
>Ga0315339_1000493_pt1 | contig 48895 bp, 41 predicted proteins | sample ASW17metaG_FD_204514 | JGI IMG/M metagenome (GOLD analysis project Ga0315339, IMG submission 204514) | Ammonia-oxidizing marine archaeal communities from Pacific Ocean, United States - ASW #17 | ecosystem: Environmental > Aquatic > Marine > Oceanic | place: USA: California | collected 2016-12-05 | reverse complement strand
AAACTTCGGTTCGACCCCTATTTCGTTTTGCGACGCAGGAACGCATGCGAAGGACTCGGCAGATCAGCTTCAAACCCTAGATGCTGGAAGTCTCGCGCTGGATCGCGAGCCATACACTGGTATCTTTGCCTAGCTTTACTGGCACAACTCGCCAATGCATCAGAAATGGCGTGCCGTCTTTTTTGTAGTTGATCGCCTTACCCTCAAATCGACCGCCGGCGCTGAGTGTTTTGCTCAGTCGCGCAATTACTGTTTTGTCGGTAGCTGCCCCCTGCAATATCTTTGGCGTTTTCCCCAGAACCTCAGCGGGGCTGTACCCGGTCAGTTTCTTGAAAGCCTTGTTTGCATAAAGAATTCTGGTTCGATTCGTCGCGTCTGTTATCAGTATGGAGTCAAAACTATTTTCCACCAGTGCTTTCAGAGCGCGGATATTTAGTTTGGGATCCTGAAGGACCTTATCGAGTGATTTGATCATTTAATGTTCCTGTAAGTATTCGGATTTAAGGACAAGAAGAAATAAAAATTCTAGAAAGTGGCACAGACTTTCGGTGTTGCGGTTTCCACGTCAGTACGTTTGAGATACCACTATCTTGCCTGTTCCGCAGTGTGAAAAGCAGCGTAAACGTGTAACAAGTCGTATCAGTTGTAGACCTCTGGCGCTGCGGCGTCTTACTGTACATAGCCTATGCAGGACTCCAGGACTTACACGGCGCTGGCGCTGGCCGGCACGATTCCTTTCATCGCGGGCGCGGTGCTGCCGTTGCTGGGCCATGATTCGTTGCCGCATCTCGGCCCGCTGGATCAGCTGGTGTCCTCCTATGGGCTCGCGATCGTCTGCTTTCTTGCAGGTGCTCACTGGGGTATCTATCTTGCTGGCCGCAACAAAGACTTGCTTAACCTGTTTGTCATCAGCAACGCCATATTCCTGGCCACCTGGTTTGCGTATATTAGCGGCCCCGTCAAACTTGCGATCGGCATGCAGATAGTCGCGTTCCTGGCACTCTTGTTCATCGATCTGCGCCTTCGAACCGGTGAGGTTATTTCTGCAACGTATTTCCGCCTGCGCACGCTGGCAACCCTGATTGCCGTACTGTCCTTGCTTGCCGTGATTGCCCAGTGACGCGCGTGGCGGTCATCGGCGCCAAAAAAAGGGGTTGAACCGAATAGTCATAAAATTCGGTTCAGCAATCTTAGACAGGCACAGTTGGGCATCAGAAATGCATTGCTGGATCTATATGCACAGGATGTGCGCGAAGTTGCGAATGATAAAAACGTGGCGTTGATCGACGTGTTCAAGGTTTTCGAGGACTACGGCGAGCCGCCCGGCAGATCCATAAACGATCTGCTGTTGCCCGGTGATGGAATCCATCCCAATGCTGAAGGGCAACACCTTGTCTGTGAGATTTTGACTGCTCAAATCACTCGCTGAAGATCCTTGCGTGTAATTTCTGTGTAAACAAGCCGAGAAAAATACAGAACCAGAACGATAAATTTAGAACATACATGGAAGTGGCATGGGCCAAAACCTGACGTCAATCAACGTATTTAGATCAATCGGGAACTCAGCAGACAATCATAACCGAATACTGAAAATCCGCGTGTCGGTGGTTCGATTCCGCCCCTGGCCACCAACTTATTCAAACACGGTCAGACACTTAGCGATTAGGTATCTGGCTGTTCTTTTTCGCAGTGTGCCAGATTTGTGCCACAGCCACCTCGGCGGCGTCAGCCCTGAGGCTTTTGAAAAGGCCTCATTTTGAAGGTCCGCTGTGTCATCAATTCCGAGGGAAGTCCAAACTTACGACCACGTGAATCTCGGACATTAAGCACTCAGGTTGTGTTCGCAGGGAACCGGGTTACTGTCCGGTTTGACGCATGACCAGTTTCGTAAACTCATCGCTGGGCAGGTAGCCATCGTACATGTTGGCGTTCTCGAGGAATTCCATGAACTCTGGGTCTGCAACCACCTGTCCCAAGACCTCGCTCCATTTTTCGACAACGGCATCTGGCACGTCTTTAGCTGCCATGATTCCTCGCCAGTAGTCGGGGGCAACAGGGTAGCCGCGTTCAGTTAGGGTCGGCACGTCTTCGAATGGCGGAAAGCGCTCTTCCGTCGCCACGGCCAGGGCGCGCAGGTTGCCGGCCTGGTAACTGGTAATCATTTCGCTAGGGTTCGCGATCGCTACGTCGATGTGCCCGCCCAGCACGGCTACTACCGGTTCTTTGCCGCCGCGATAGGGAATGTAGTTCAGTTCGATACCGACGGCGGCCTCCACGTCCCGGACCAGGCTTTCATCAACCGACTGGATGCTGTAGCCGCCAATATTGACCTTTCCGGGGTTGTTCCGGGCATGCTCGATCAGTTCATCGATGGTTCGGAACGGGCTGTCCTCATTGACAATGATGACGAACGGGTCCCTGACAACGCGGCTAATATATTTGAAATCATCGATGGAGAGACGCGCGTTGGCTTCTCGGAACCGCAGGATCATGCTGCGAGTGTTGGTCAAGAGCACGTGGCCGTCCGGCTTCTGATTGAGCACGTAGCTCATCGCCACCCTGCCGGAGCCTCCCTGTTTGTTGACAACCACAATGGGTTCGCCCAGATATTTCTCACCCACCTTGGCGATCATTCGTGCCATCAGGTCATGACCCGAACCGGCACTGGACCAGCAGATCAGGGTCACGGGCTTTTCCGGATAGTCGGCCAATACAGGACTGGTTATTGTCGCGCTGGCAACGAATACGATACCGAGTAGCCGTGTCCTCCAACTCATGGTGACCTCCAGTTCATAGCCTGACACGCAGATAGCCGGCCAGCGCCGCGGAATCTTCCATTTCGGTAACGCCGAGTGCCGCATCTATTAGTCTTTCGGTATCCCCAACCGCGAGCACACCCTCGCAACAACTGCGGACTTTGTCTTTGAGTTCGTCATTCGTCAGTGGGTTTTCGGGGCCGCCGCGGTAGCGCTCATCAGCGTCACCACTGACAATTTCACCACCTTTAAGTCGGATGTGAATTCGGGAGCGCATTTTATCAAAGCCCAGCGACTCGATATCCGAATCAAAATGGGTTTCTACGCGTTTCTGCATATCCTGCATGGGCAAAGCCTGAACAAACTCGTCCCTGAATTCGACTTTCCCCGCCTTGCGTTGCAGTGCCACCATGGCAAGGACCGCTTGCAGAGAGAACTTCGCTTCCAGGTGATTCCCGGCAATGGGATAACGAATGGGATTCAAGATGTTGGAGCCGGCATCGACCACTATGTGTTCGATATCATCCGGCTGAATGTCATTCTCAGTGACCAACCGCAGCATCAGGTCGATAGTCGGATGGGTGAGCACGCCACACGGATATGGTTTTATGCTCACGCCAGGGTCAATTATTGACCAGGGGGTGCCGAAACTTTGTTGGGCTAGTTTGTCCACACTGATGCCGCCACCATGTACGGCAAAGTAACCCCATGGGCCGTCCAGGCTCTGCTTGTCGGCCGTATAGCCCTGCTCTGCCAACAGGGCGGCGGTGACGCCATTCTCGGCGGCCCGCCCGACGTGCAGCGGTTTCGTCATGGTTCCGAAATTACAACGAATTCCGGCGGCAAAACTCGCGGTGAGCCCCAGCCCGTGCCGTAACACATCGCCTTCAAGCCGCAGGAGTTTGGCGGCTGCAGCGAAGGCACCGAAAGTCCCGACGGTACCGCTGGAATGAAAACCGCGTTTGTAGTGCTGGGAAAACATCCATTCAGAAATCTTGCTTTCCACCTCAAAGCCTGTGAGGAATGCCAGCATGAAGTCTTTTCCCGACATAGCGCCGCGGGCCTGGGCGACAACCAAGGCAGATGTCAGTGCTGGGATAGTCGGGTGTGTTAGTAAGCCGTATATGTGATCGGGGTCCGTGCTCACCTGGGAATCGTCCCAGTCATGGGCGTGTCCTGCGGTACCCAGCACCCGGGCTGCCATTGCTGCCGGTACCTTTTCGTCACCGTGTCCCAGCAGCAGTGCATCTTCCCTTCCGCCCTGATCGGCAGCTAACTGAGCTAGCAGAATAGTGGTCTCATGATTCAGACCTGCCGCCAGTAATCCCATCCCGTCCAGCACGCAGCGGCGTCCGATGACCAGCGCCGCGGAAGGGATATTGTCATACCGGGATTGCTCAATAAACTCCGCTGCGGCGGTCGTTATTTGCGAGTCGGCGGGCACGTCCGCGTAACGGTTGTTCTGAATGGCCATACTTTTCCTAAACCTAGCTCGCAATCGCCGCGCGGCAATGGAGTTATTGTATTGCTTATTTCTCGGTCCCGGAGCGGGACAACTTGTTCATTATATACGGACTCGTTAGCGATAGTGCCGCCATCACCAGCAGAATGGCGCTAATGGGTTGCTTCACGAATATCACGTAGTCGCCGCGGGATACGATCAGGGCACGACGGAAGTTTTCCTCGAGGATTCCGCCTAGGACCAAGGCCAAGATGATGGGAGTGACCGGAAAATCCAGTTTCCTTAGGAGATAACCCAGCAACCCGAAACCAAACATCACCCACACGTCTACAATGCTGTTGTTGTAACCGTACGAGCCCACCACTGAGATGACCGCGATGATCGAGAGTAGCAGTGGCCGCGGGGCGGATATCACTTTGATCCACAGCGGTACACCGATAAGCCCGAACAGAAGTTGTGCAAAGCAGGCCACGAACAGCCCGGCGAAAATGCCATACACGATTTCGCCATTAGTCTGGAACAGCAGGGGCCCGGGCTGAATATTGTGCAGCATCAGCGCCCCGAGCAAAACGGCGGCGGTGGCCGAACCCGGAATCCCTAACGTCAGCAGCGGAACCAAGGAACCCCCGACCACAGCGTTGTTGCCCGCCTCCGGGGCAGCGACGCCCTCCAGGCACCCTTTGCCGAATTGGTCTTTGTTAGGGGAGAAACGCCGCACTTCGTTGTAGCAGATAAACGATGTAATTGTGGCCCCGGCTCCCGGCAGCACCCCTATGATGGAACCCAGTACTGAAGCATGCAGATAAACCTTCCACATGCCGAACAGCTTCCGCAGCCGGGGCATAGCGAAAGAAAGTGATACTCGCTCTGATTTGCGCAGGTCTTCCTCGACGCCGTAGAAAACGGAAGCCATCGCAAACAGTCCAATCAAGGCAGGGATGAGGCTGAGGCCGTCCGCGAGTTTATCGACACCAAAGGTATACCTTTCCTCGCCGGTGAAGCCGTCCAGACCGATGGTCTTCAGAAACAGACCTAGGAACATGATCAGAAAGCCTTTGAGTAGGTTGTCGCTAGACAGGCTGGCGATGATTGTCAGACCAAATACAGCGAGCGAGAAATACTCCGGCGCCCCGAATGACAGGGCGACACGAGCCAGCGGTTCGGAAAACGCAAAGAGCACGATGACGCCAAACATGCCGCCGATACTGGAGGCCACCACTGACGTGGTCAGGGCCAGGCCGGGCTTGCCCTGTTTAGTCAGTTCATAACCATCCAACATGGTTGCCGCGGCCGCTGGTGTGCCGGGTGTGCCGATGGCAATTGCTGTAATCGAACCACCGTATTCTCCGGCCATGTAGACAGAGACCAGCAGGAGTATCGCGACCACTGGGTCCATGCCAAAGGTAAAAGGCACCATCAGCGCCACTGCCGTGGAGGCGCTCAATCCCGGCAGGATTCCGCACAGAATACCGATCAGCACGCCGGCAAAGATCGCCGCCATAACGGGCAGGTGTGCGATGGTAGAAAACCCGAGTAACAGGTTGTCGAGCAAGGTCTAGTCTCCGAGTAAACCGGCAGGCAGGGGAATGTTCAGGACAAGGATGAACACAACGTAAAGCGCCACCGTGACGAGGACGGCACAGGCCGCGTTCGCTACATGATGCCGATACCCAACCACCAGTGGAACAATGAACAGGAACACGGGTGTGAGCACGAAAAAACCGACTGATTCAATCACGAAGACATAGCCCGCGACTAGCAGGATTACAGCCAGGCCACGCATGGAGATGCTATTGATTCGTGGCTCACCGGATACGGGCCTAATGATCAGCAGGCAGGACAGTACAATGATGCATGCCAGGATCAGCCGGGGGTAAGTGGAGGCCGCAAGCGCTCCGGAAGAATAGGGTTCGTCCATACCGCCGATCATGGAATAGAAGATTGTCGCCAGCACGATTACGACCAGTGCAAACACGCGGTCGCGATGATGGAAATAGCCGGTCATGTTCATGACGTCATTCATTCCCCAGTGGCGGACAGGAACCGATTCGCGCAAATCATGCGGACATTGCCATGCTAATACATGTCGCCATATCTGTCCCGTGCGAGGCAAAGAAAAACTCGCCGTAGAGAACAATCAGAATTGCCGGCAGTTTACTCAGCTTTTTATGCCGGTAAAAAATCGAAGTGGTTTTTTATTGCAACGCCGTGAATCATTGATTGCAGACTTTGCTGAATCCAGTCTTTCTTCCCATTTTTTTATATAAATTTATATCTTTGAATTCTTGCTGTATGTCGTTTTCATTAGCTTCAAATTTTTTGAGAAGCCTTCGGCGTTCAAACTGTCTTTCTGTTGATGCATCAATTATCCTTTTTTGGTCTCGTTTCGTTCTTTTGTAAGCTTTTCGGTCCTCAATCCGTTCGGTCTTTGCTTCTCTAAGTCGCTTTAGTTCACTTAGTGCAACCCGATAGTTATCGACCACCAGTTGGTCAATTAAATATGGGAAAAGGTCTATTTGATTCATGCTCATCATGGCGTGGAACTATAAATGATCCTGAATCTCATTTGCGATTTTCTGCTCGCCGTTTCTCGCCGTTTCTCGCCGTTTCTCGCCGTTTCTCGCCGTTTCTCGCCGGGTGTCGCGTCAGGGGAGTACCCCCCACCCCCTGCTATTTTTCGTGTGTAGTTTCCGTGTAAATAAGCCTAGAAAAAAGCAGAACCAGAACGATAAATTCAGAACATACGCAGACCTTTCACGGGCCAAAACTCAAGTTAAATCAACCCACCTAGATCAATCGGGAACTCAGCAGACAATCATAACCGAATACTGAAAATCCGCGTGTCGGTGGTTCGATTCCGCCCCTGGCCACCATTCTCTTCGATGAACAAAAACTCTCTCTTAAAACAGAACTAAATCTGTTCCATAGGCGCTGACGGCGTACACATAAAAGCTACAAAAATTTTGCTATAATTATGCGAGAAAATTATTTACACATCAGGTGTGAATATTCATTGCATCAATCAGAGCTGTCAATTCATGAAGATAAAAATTCTTGCCATTTGCTTCCTTGGTTTATCGTTCTCTGGTTGCGGAAAAACAGAACCTTATGAAAGTTCTGGAGCTGATTGGGCTCATTACTTAGGGGGAACCACTAGCAATCAGTACTCGAGTCTTGACCAAATCAACAAAGAAAACGTCAAGAAACTCAAAGTTGCTTGGACCTACGACACTGAAGATAGTGGCCATTATCAAGTCAATAATCTAATAATTGATGGGAAATTGTATACCACCTCCCCCCTCAGTAGAGTCACTGCCCTAGATGGAGCTACAGGAGAGCACATTTGGACGTTTGATCCGTCCGACGTTCATGGTCAGTTAGCTGAGTTAATTCCGCGTGGAGTAATGTATTGGAAAGATGGAGATCATGGACGCATCCTCACCATGAAGGGAAGTTATTTATACACAATAGATGCTGCTACAGGTCAATTAATAACTTCTTTTGGAAAAGGTGGTTGGATACATTTAGGTGAAGAATTGGATGTCGAAGGCAAACCTAACGCCTATCTAAATACGCCAGGACATATCTACAAAGATATGTTCATCATTGGTTCAAATGTCGGTGAAGATGTACCCGGCGCAATAAGAGCATTTTATTTAAAAACAGGAAAACGTAAATGGATTTTCCATTCTCTGCCGCGGCCAGGTGAGCCAGGCTCAGAGACTTGGCCAGAGAACTATTTAGAAAAAGCGGGTGGCGCTTCTGATTGGTCGGGCCTGGCGATTGATGTACCGCGAGAAATTGTTTATGCATCGACAGAAACTGCAGGTCCAGATTTTTATGGAGCTGATCGTTATGGCGAAAATTTATTTGCGAATTCTGTCGTCGCTCTAGACGCAAACACAGGCGAGCGACTGTGGCATCAACAGTTAGTACATCACGATATGTGGGACTTGGATCTTCCTGCTCCTCCCACTTTATTAACCGTTCAGCACGAAGGAAAAAAGATAGATGTCGTAGCTCAAGGTACAAAAATGGGATTATTATTTGTATTTGACAGGGTTACAGGAGAGCCTCTTTGGCCGATAGAGGAACGGCCAGTCCCAGAATCCAAAATCGATGGGATTAAAACTTGGCCAACGCAGCCCTTCCCAACCAAACCACCGGCTTTGACGCGTCAAAAATATACAGAGGATGATTACTCTAATATATCTCCTCAAGCAGAATTGATAACTAAAAATGTATTGAATGAACTAGGAAGCTATGGTTCTTATCCTCCTCCAAGCCTTAAGCAAACTATTATTTTCCCTGGTTACGATGGAGGAATGGAATGGGGAGGCTCTGCTGCTGACCCCAATGGAATTCTATATGTAAATGTCAACGAAATTCCGTGGTTCTATCAGCTTATTCCCACCAAGAATCCAGATGGGAGTCCGTTATCTTATGGAGAGAGTTTTTATCGTATTAGTTGTGCTGCTTGTCATGGAACTGACCGCAAAGGAAGTCCATCAGATGGCTTCCCTGACCTAACTAATATTTTCGAACGTTTGGACAAAGATATGTTAAAGCGGCTTATTACTCATGGAGTAGGACGCATGCCCGCTTTTAATCATTTACCAGAAGACCGACAGGATGCGATTATTAATTTTCTCTTTGGTATAGAAACAATCGACACTCCGAAGCAGTTTGATTTTACGATCCCAGTTCCTAAGCACGGAGAAGAAGAGGAAACCAGCGAAAAAGAACAGCCTCTGGCCTTGAGTTATTTTTGTTCTTCCTGCGACCTTATGCCCTATACATTTCGTGGATTCCAACGCTTCAATGACAATGAAGGCTATCCCGCAATCAAACCACCTTGGGGCACGCTCAATGCCGTAGATCTCAATACAGGTACTATCAAATGGAAAGTGCCTCTGGGAGAATATGAGGAATTGACAGAACGAGGTATACCTATCACAGGAACTGAAAATTACGGCGGTCCAGTCGTAACAGCTGGAGGACTTATATTCATAGGAGCCTCTTCAGATGAAAAATTCAGAGTCTTTGATAAAGAGACTGGTGAAATTCTCTGGGAACATGATTTACCTTTTGATGGCCATTCAACGCCAAGCACTTATGCTGTAGATGGTAAGCAATATGTAGTAATTTCTGCTGGAGGATCAAAAATGAAACCTGTTCAAGGAGGAATGCTAGTAGCGTTCAGCTTGGATGAATAAATAAAATTAAGCAGAGTTTACTATAAAAATAACTGATAATAAGCCTGTAAGCCGCCCTTAGAATAGCGCGACGAACGGATAAACCTAACGCTTAGGATCGCGCAGCTAACGCTACTGGTTGCCAGCCTAACGTTACTCGCGTCGATCGTTTCGACTTTTACACAAGGCTAGTCCAGCCACCAACCCGACCCGTAGCACCCTACCCCGTCAATGAAGTCAAATAGTTCCCGGTGTTCGCCCATCCAGTGAATTCAGTGGCGAACGTCCGCTTTTCCCGAAAGCGGTCATTCAGATAAGCGAAATTTTCTCGAAGCGAACGGCCGCTTTCGGCCAGAATCAGCCGTTAGCATCTCCGTTAATCACATTGATACTTGCCGAGGAGTTCATTCATTTCTGCCGCGTATTCAGAAGAAAAATTCTGCCGACGCTCGCACCAAACATTTACGGTTGCCTCATCGCGATTCATGACGATCCTCCAGGCTTCCTTGTGCTTGACAAACTCCTCCTCGTCATAAAGGCCCATGCGGTATTGGTAGTGAACATTTTCCCAATATCGATACATGGCAAGCTGCGCGTTGTACCACTGAAGTCGTTCAGATGGCGTAAGTGTCTCGCCCGCTCTGGGGCGGGCGACAATATTTGAAAGTTCACTGCTCTCGGCGTAACCTCTCATGATTCCGATAATTCCCATTGTCAACTCATTTCTCGTCTCGGACCTCAACATATCGCGATTTTGATCAAGCTCGACAAGCAGAAGAATAATTCCAATAAGAACTCCAATATTCGCTCTCAACGTTAGCCAGCGATTGACTCGATCCGAATCCACATGAACCTCCCGAACTCTTCCTTCTTGAAGCGTGAATTAATGAAGCTCTGACGTCCGCTTTGGGCCATAAGCGGCCCTTCAGGGCAAGTTTAGCTGAATGTCTGCTTTAGGGCGTATAGCGGACATCGAACGACCAACTGGCGGGCACAAAAAAACCGACACATGGCCGGGCTTTCGGTTTTCTTGGTAACGGGGTCAGGATTTGCTCTGTTCCTACAGTGCCAACAAACGTACGCTGAAAGTAGACACTTCGACTAATATTGAAGGAATCTGGCTAATATGGCCAAGTTTTTCACTATTCTATCGGTCTGTGCGTCGGTTCTTTCTAGCCTGAATGTCGAACTCCGATCTATTTTGGTTTCGACATCGACGGGATGAACCCGGAAAATCCACGATGTCACTGACGAAATGGGTCTACAGGAGAAGACATGGACAATGGTAAGAGGTTGGGTGTCGGGTTTGTTGGCAGTGGATTCATAACGAAGTTTCACATTCAGTCGTGGGTGGCAGTGCGCGATGCGGACATTCTGGGCGTCTGGAGTCCTAATGGAGACAACGCGGAAACTGCCGCCGATTTAGCGCGGTCTCTCAATGTCGGTGATGCAGAAGTATACGGCAGCATTACGGAAATGATCGCCGACCCGAACATCGATTGCCTTTGGCTCTGCGGCCCAAATCATCGCCGGGTTGAAAACATGGAAGAAATCGTTCAGGCGCTTAAGACAGGGAAAGGTGATCTGATCGGGATTGCCTGTGAGAAACCGTTGGGCCGGAACGTCGCGGAGGCCAGGCGAGTTGTCGAACTTGTCGAGGAGGCGGAGTTGCTGCACGGATACCTCGAGAATTGTTTGTTTTCGCCAAGCCTGGCCCGCGGCCGGGAAATTGCCTGGAAACGAGGCGCAGCGAATACCGGAAGGCCGTACCTCGCGCGTGCCGCCGAGGAACACGCGGGACCGCACATGCCGTGGTTTTGGCAGGGTGACCTGCAAGGTGGTGGCGTATTGAACGATATGATGTGTCATAGCGTGGAAGTCGCCCGATTTCTTCTCACAGAGCCCGGCGCGCCACGAAACAGTATTCGACCCGTCAAGGTAACGGGACATATAGCAAGCCTCAAATGGTCCCGGCCCGAATACGTAAGCGTTCTCCGCGAGACATTCGGCTCCGATGTGGACTACGCGAGGAAACCCTCTGAGGACTTCGCCAGCGCTACGATCGAATTCCGTGATGAGCAGAATCGTACCCTGATTGCTGAAACCACTACATCATGGAGCTATGTGGGTGCGGGCCTGCGCTTCAGTTCGGAGCTGCTTGGTCCCGAATATATGATGCAAGTCAATTCGCTCGATACCAATGCAAAAGTGTTTTTTAGCCGGCGCGTAACAGGTGCGCAGGGAGAGGACATGATAGAGAAGCAAAATGCCGAACAGGGGCTCATGCCAATCGTTGGCAATGAGGCTTTCGAATACGGCTACGAAGATGAGAACCGATCCTTTGTCCAGTCGTTTCTACGCGGCGATCAACCGGAAGAAGATTTTCACGCCGGACTCGAGGTCACGGAGCTGCTTATGACCGCTTATATGAGCGCCGAGCAGGAACGCACAATCAAATTCAAGCCGGAGGGGCTAGATGAATTTATTCCTGCCGTGGCGTCGGGTACATGGAAGCCCGGATCATGAAAATAAACCTCTACATAAGAACTAAATTGTCCGTAATGATGTTCATCCAGTTTTTTATCTGGGGCGCGTGGGCCGTCACGCTGGGCACCTACCTCGGCAAGACACTGGCATTCGAAGGTACTCAGATTGGTCTTATCTACGGAACGACCGCTATAGCGGCCATCGTTTCGCCGCTGTTCGTCGGTTTCGTCGCCGATCGTTACTTCGCGTCGCAGCGGGTCTTCTCGACCCTGCACTTCGCCGGCGCGATTTTTCTTTACCTGGCGAGCCAGGCATCGACATTTAGCAGTATCTACATCTTGTTACTTATTTACTCGCTGTGCTACATGCCGACGCTGGCAATCGCCAACGGGATTAGTTTCCGACACCTGACGGATCCGGATCGACAATTTCCGCTGGTCCGCGTGCTGGGTACAATCGGCTGGATCGTCGCCGGCCTCATGGTGGGCTTCCTTGGCATGGAAGACCGTAATATTCCACTGCAAATCGCGGCTGGCATGTCGTTGCTGTTAGGGGCTTATGGTTTCATGCTGCCGCACACCCCGCCGCAACCATCGAATGAACCCCGGACGGTTGCCCGAATGCTCGGATTCGACGCATTCGCCCTGCTGCGAAATCGCTCATTCCTGGTGCTGTTCATCGCCTCCGTATTGATCAGCATTCCGCTGGCCTTCTACTACAACTTCACAAACCTCTTTCTCAACGAAATCGGCATGGAAAACGCCGCGGGCAAGCAGACTCTGGGCCAGCAATCGGAAGTACTGTTCATGTTGCTGATGCCGTTCCTGATGAGACGCATGGGCATCAAGTGGATGGTCGCCGTCGGCATGCTCGCCTGGACGGTCCGCTATATATTGTTCGCCTTCGGGAATGCGGATCCGGCTACGGTCTGGATGCTGTACGCGGGCATCGTGTTGCACGGCATCTGCTATGACTTCTTTTTCGTGGCCGGGCAAATCTATGCGAATCGGGAGGCACCAGAATCTCTCAAGAATTCAGTGCAGGCGATCATGGCCCTCGGAACCTATGGCGTAGGTATGTTCATCGGCAGCCTGATTTCCGGATGGATCGTCAGCCAATACACGGCCGCGGACGGTCTGAAGGCCTGGGACGCCATCTGGCTTGTTCCGGCGTCAATGGCCGCTGTCGTGCTCGTGTTGTTTGTCATCTTTTTCAAAGAGGACAAGCGAGAATCGACGCAATGAGGACGGAAAAACTCATGAAACGGCTGAAAAACTTCCTGGTACTGGCGACGTTGGTGCCCCTGATATGGAGAAAGATCTAGGCGAAACGTTGTCTCGCGGCGAATTCGCGACGCGATGCGTCGCCGCCACTCGGCTGAACCTGCTCCCCTGCAGATTAAATTCTGCCCATACAAATAAGCACCGGCCCCCTAAAGGGGACTGGCGCATTTTTTTGGTAGCGGGGCGTGATTTGTGCTGTTCCTACACTTCCGACGCGAATTCGCTTGAAATAGTTCTGATCCGTCTATATTGCCCTTGTCTACGCGACGAATGTCCGCTTTAACCAAAAGCGGACATTCGTATCAGTGAAGGTCTAGGTCTCTGACAGTCTGCTTTCGGCCATAAGCAGTCGCTGCAGAACCCGTCATTTTGCTCGATCCGATCACGTTTGAAAAACTGCATCAGTCCCAAGGATCGAGCCCCAAAAGCTTCCGACTCATCGGATTGAGCGTCGCGACCTCGAAATTGTTTTTCTCGAATTTGCGAGGATCCCCTGGGAAAGCGTCGCCGATCGGATGCGTCTGCTCTGCCCAGGTTTTGATTCTGGCCTTGCGCAGCGGTTCGTTATCAAAATCGGCCGGGAACATGGAGATGTACTGGGCCATGCGTGCTTGGTCCTTTGATCTGTTGGGTTGTACGCCGTGCGCAAGCAGGCTGTTCCAGATCAAAAAGTCACCAGCGTCCAGCTCGATGTTTTCGATTTCTCGGCCGGTCACATCTGGCTTGAACGGGTCAGCTCCCGCCGGCTGACTATCCCACCAGGTATCGAGTTCCTGGAACACATCGGGCACGCACTGGAATCCGCCGATTTCGCCACCCTGCTTCTTCAGTGAGAGCACGCCCTGCACAGAAACCGGAAGCGGCCTCTCTGAGACGTCGACATCGAAATGGATAAATCCGTCGACCAATCCTGTTTCGTGAGCCGCCTTGTTGGGTGGATTCAGGTTGGCACGGTCGATCGCCACCCATAGGTCCTCGCGATCCCAAATGTCGACGAAGGCATCATAAATACGGTGGTGTTGCCGTGTTTCCCACAGGCTTTGGTGGTTGTAGACCTCGACCATTCCTGTATTGTTCAGCTCCTTCATGCGGTGTTCGCGAAGTTGCGGCTTGTGCCATGTGCTCGGATCAGCAGGGTCCATCTCCAGGAATCGCCACAGCATATCGACCACCGCTTCGCACATAGACTGTGGAACGGCATCCCGTAACACCACATAACCGTTAGCGATCCAGTCATGCCAATCGGACTCGCTCAAAACGCGAAGTGGTCTCGTCTTCTGCATGTCTTTTAGCTGGACGGAATGGCCACGGACGCCGGGATGGTCGCCATGGCCTTCGACCTCGTTCGTCTGCGTCCCAAGTTCGGTTGCGTATCGGTTCATTTCGCTCTCCTGGGCGAATTTCGCTTGAATCGCTTGAACGTCGTCAAAGTATTACGGACTGAGGGCATCCTGAATTAAGAGAGACTTTCAGCTCATCAGGTTCATGGCTATGCAGCCTTCTGTTTGTAGTATAGCCGACGTCGTTCGGCGATGGTCTTCTGCTTGATTTTCTCTCTTGGCTAAAGTTGACTGCCCGCGTCCATGGCGACTCGAATTGCACGAAAATATAAAGACGAATCTAGTATTTTCGCGTGTAATTTCCGTGTAAATAAGCCGAGAAAAACATACATGCAGAACGATAAATTCAGAACATTTCCGTAAGCGGCATGGACCAGAACCTGATTTATATCAATGCACATGGACTAATCAATAACTCGGTAGACATATACAACTGAATACTGAAAAACCGCGTGTCCCGTACGGATTTACACCGAATCAATCGATTACTGTTGCGTTATTCCAGACACGGTTAGATTCCACCTCGCCTTCCGCGTCTGTCGCCTGGCGCCTAGCTTCGCCAGTCTCGGATCGGATCGGCATTGGCCGATCCTCACCCTTCGGGTCGCTTCGCTGTCCTGATTGCTGGCGCAATCGGTCCGCCTCGCGCGAACTAGCGCTGAATCGATCGACTGGCAGTGCAGTCCTACTTTAGTGGGCCACCGGATGGCCTTATTTTGTGCCAAACGAAGACGATGGCCAGGTAGCGGGGCGACATAGTCGCAAGGCAGAGTAGCGGGCTGAAAACGACACTGAGTGTCGTTGCGAGGAGTAAAGCGACGAAGCAATCCAGTCGCGAAGCGACACGCCGCGTGTCGTGGTATCCAATTCTTGGCTCATGCGATGATCCCCCTAAAACGACCCCTGACGCCACCGTCACGCATTGACGCAATCACTCGCGATACCGGAATGTGAAACGTGCGGGGCGAAACCGGTCGCGTCAGATGATACCTGCCGCCCACAAGATCCATACAGTGATGAACGAGACGATGCCGCCGAACAAGGTTGCGCCGCCGTAGGCCAGGATTGCGTCGTTGGGTCTGAGTTTGCTCAATGACGTGCAGACCCAGAAGTAGCTGCTGTTGACGTACTTGATGATGACAGACCCCGACCCGCCGGCAAGCATCGCCGCTTCCGGGGAGAGTGCAAGGTTTCCGAGCATGGGTGCGACAAGCGACGCTGCGGTAATGACTCCGACGGTAGTGGAACCCGTGATCATGTTGCCGATGATGCCAATGACAAACGGCAACAAGATTGCGGGCAGGCCGTAGTCTGCGAAGAAGCCGCTGATCGTGTCGACCGCGGGCGTGCCTTTGAGGATCTCGCTCAATGAACCGCCGAGCCCGGTCACGATCAGGATCATTGCCGAAAGCCTGAGAGCGTCTTCGATCCATTTAGATCGCGCATCCTTGCTGTGTTCGGGCGTGCTGATGTTGCGGTACGACAACCAGACTCCGACGCTCAACGCCGCTACCGGCCAGCCGATGTAGGCAAGTCCGGAACGCACGATGTGGCCCTCGGGCAGAAAAAGTCGTGACACACTTTGGGCTGAGATCAAAAGTATCGGTACGAGTATTGGCGCGTAAGAGGCCCAGGTTCCGGGTAGTCTCTCGCCCTCTTTGCCGGTGAGGAGGTCCTCGCCCGCGTATTCGTCCGACGCCATTGTCTTGATGCGCGGGCCGATGACGTACTGTCCCCAGATCCAGCCGGCGATCGATCCTGTGAAGCAGGCGATGGCGCCGAAGACAATCGTCGTACCGATATCTGCTCCGAGGATCGCTGCCGCCGCGAGCGGACCAGGCGTTGGCGGTACGATCGCGTGGGTAAGTTGCAATGCGCCGACCAGGCCTGTCGACATGACACTGATCGTCACATTCATCATCCTCGCCGCCGAATGCACGAGCGGATTAAGAATCACGTAAGCGACGTCCGAGAAGATCGCGATGCCGAGTACGAAGCCAGTGAGGGTTAACGCCAGCGGCATGCGCTTTGAACCGACGGCTTTCACCATAGTGCGTGTGATCGTTTGAATCGCCCCGGTGTGTCGCAGCGCTTCCGCAATGATTGAGCCGAGCACGATAACGACGCCGATTGAGCCAAGCGTGCTGCCGAAGCCCTTCTCGAAGGCGTTAATGAAGTTGTTGGTCTGAACGCCCGGGAGCAGGCCAAACAGCATGAGCGGCACGAGTAATGCGGAGAACACATGCCAGCGCCACCTGGCAATAAGAAACAGCAAAACGAAGATGACACCCAGAAAGCCGAGCAGGGCGACAAGTGGGCTGGTGGTTACTGCGTTGGCGGGGTCCATTCTGAGTTAAGCCCGGCCAAGTACGTCCATCGCTGCCTGTACACCGCCCGGATTGTGCGGCACGCCGGCAAGACCGAGTCCCATCTCTACTCCCGATAACGCACCCATGAGCATCAGGTCGTTCAGGCTACCTAAGTGGCCGACGCGAAAAACCTTGTCGGCAAGTCGTCCAAGCCCCGTACCGAGTGACATATCGTAGTTCTCGAGGATGACCTTGCGTAAGTGGTCCGCGCTGTGGCCGTCCGGCGTGAAAATGGCGGTTAGCGACGGGCTGTGCGCGTCGGGATCTGCACACACGGTCTCCAGCCCCCAGGAATTGACGGCTGCCCGTGTTGCTGCCGCGTGACGCGAATGACGAGCAAAGACGTTGTCCAGTCCTTCCTCGTTCAGCATGTTGATCGATTCGCGCAGGCCAAACATGAGCGGGGTCGCTGGCGTATACGGGAAATAGCCGTCCTCGTTTGACGCGAGCATGTCGGCCCAATTCCAGTATGACCGTGGTAATTGTGCGCTTTCTGCAGCCTTGAGCGCTTTCTTCGAAACGCCGTTGAAAGAGAGTCCTGGCGGTAGCATCAGACCTTTCTGCGAACCGGCGACCGTCACGTCGACGCCCCATTCGTCCTGCCGGTAGTCGATGGATGCAAGCGACGAGATCGTGTCCACCATCAGGAGCGCCGGGTGCGAGGCGGCATCGATCGCCTTGCGAACCGCAGTAATGTTACTCACGACACCGGTCGCGGTTTCGTTGTGAACGACGCACACGGCCTTTATGTCGTTTGCCTTGTCGTCGGCGAGTGCAGCCTCGATCGCGGCCGGGTCGGCCCCGTGACGCCAGTCGGTATCGATCACCCGCGCATCGAGTCTCAGGCGACCGGCGATGCCCGCCCAAAGCATTGCGAAATGCCCAGTTTCGCACATCAACACCTTGTCGCCCGGCGACAAGGTGTTGGCCAACGCCGCCTCCCAGGCGCCGCTGCCGGAGGACGGATAGATGATGACCGGCCCGTCCGTCGCGAAAATCGGCCGGATCCGTGCGAGAAGCTCCCTGCCCAATGTGGCGAACTCTGGTCCGCGGTGATCGATGACGGGTCTCGCCATCGCGCGCTGGATGCGATCCGGGACACAGCTAGGACCGGGAATCTGCAGGAAGTGGCGGCCGTTCTTTTTATTCATATTGCGTTTAAGATACACGAAGTAGTCCGCGTAGGCCGAATCCGGAATGACAGATCTGCAGAACATGCTCGAGAAAGCGCTACAGGGCGAAGTCCTGTTCGATGCCTTCGCGCGCGGCCGGTATTCCACCGATGCGTCGATCTACCAGGTGACGCCAATCGGTATCGTGATTCCGCGAACCACGGACGACGCGTTGCTGGCCCTCGAAATTGCTGCCGATTCGGGCGTCGCAATTCTGCCGCGCGGCGCCGGCACATCGCAGTGCGGCCAGGCGGTGGGCGAGGCGCTGGTCATCGACAACAGCAAATACCTGAACAGCATCGGCGAGCTCGACAAAGAAGAGCAGACGATCTGGGTCGAACCGGGTGTCGTCCTCGATCATCTGAATGCGAAGCTCAAACCTCATGGGCTCTGGTACCCGGTCGACGTGTCGACATCGGCACAGGCCACGATCGGTGGTATGACCGCCAACAACAGTTGCGGCGCACGCTCCATACGTTACGGCAATATGGTGCATAACGTGCTCGCAGCTGAGGCGTGGCTGACGAGCGGAGACAGCGTTACGTTCGGTGCCGTGAGTGGCAAAGCCAACGGATCGATACGACATACGGAACTCGTCGATACGGTGCGAAAACTGTACGTGCGCGAGCAGGACGAGATCGCTGTACGTGTGCCGAAAGTGCAACGTCGGGTCGCGGGCTATAACCTCGATATGGCGTCGCCGGATGCGTTTAACATGGCGCACCTGCTGGTGGGATCGGAAGGCACGCTAGGCTACTTCAAACGCATCAAGTTGCAGCTTGCACCGATGCCAGCGCACAAAGTGCTCGGCGTCGTTCATTTCCCTTCTTTTTACCAGTCGATGGACGCCGCACAGCACATCGTCGGGCTCGGCCCCACGGCGGTGGAACTCGTCGATCGCACGATGATCCAGTTGTCGCGACAGAACCCGGCGTTCCGAAAAACGGTGGACCAGAGCGTCAAAGGCGATCCTGCCGCAATACTGCTGGTCGAGTTTGCCGGTGATGACAATGGGGAACAGGTCAAAAGACTCGACCGGCTCTTTGAGTTGATGGCCGATCTCGGCTTACCTGATTGCGTGACCCGCATCGAGGATCACGGCCTGCAAAAAGACGTATGGAGCGTCAGAAAGGCGGGTCTCAACATCATGATGTCGATGAAAGGCGACGGCAAGCCAGTGTCGTTCATCGAGGATTGCGCCGTGCCGCTCGAGCATCTCGCCGATTACACGGACCGATTGAACGACGTCTTCGAAAAGCATGGCACAAAAGGCACATTCTATGCGCACGCCTCTGTTGGTTGCCTGCATGTTCGACCCGTTCTGAACATGCGTAAAGACGGCGCGCACAAGATGCGCGCCATCGCTGAAGAGGCCTGCGCGATTGTCCAGGAATACAAGGGTTCCTACTCCGGTGAGCACGGGGATGGTCTCGTGCGTTCCGAATGGATCGAACGCCTGTACGGGCCACGTCTGGCCAGTGCGTTCGCGGAAATCAAAAAAGCGTTTGATCCAAAAGGGCTGATGAACCCCGGCAAGATCGTCGCGCCGACGAAGATGGACGATCGTAGCCTGTTCCGCTTCAAGCCGGGCTACGAGACGCCTATCTTCGAAACCGCTCTCGACTGGTCGGCGCACGAAGTGGGCGAGCACAACCGGGGCAGAGGATTTGCTGCAGCTACCGAGATGTGCAACAACAACGGCCACTGCCGCAAGTTCGACGCCGGTACGATGTGTCCGTCGTATCGGGTAACCCGTGATGAACGGGATCTAACTCGTGGCCGGGCGAATGCTTTGCGCCTCGCGTTATCGGGACAACTCGGTAATGAAGGCCTCGCGTCCGAAGAAATGTATCGCACCATGGAGCTTTGTGTATCGTGCAAAGGCTGCAAGCGTGAGTGCCCGACGGGCGTCGACATGGCCGCGATGAAGATCGAGTTCCTGCACCAGTACTACAAGAAGCACAAACGGCCTGTGAAAGACCGGCTCATTGCCCACCTGCCGCGCTACGCGCCGACGCTTGCCCGAATTTCTGGCCTCGTCAACTTAAGGAATAATCTGCCAGGCATACCGTGGTTCGTCGAGAAGCTGACGGGTTTAAGCGCAAGACGAAAATTACCGAATTGGCGCAGCGATTATTTCCGTGGTCAGGAGGAAGTGCCCACTGGAACGACCGGCGCCGAAGTCGTTCTGTTTGCCGACACCTTTAATCGCTGGTTCGAGCCAGAAAATCTTCGCGCCGCGGTCAGGATATTCAGTCAGGCGGGATTCCGGACAATCATTCCGGACCCGGTCGATAGTACACGTCCACTGTGTTGCGGGCGCACCTACCTCGCCACCGGCATGATCGATGAAGCTCGTGAAGAGGCGAGGCGCACACTTGAATCTCTGCAGCAATTCGTCGAGCGCGGTATTCCCATCGTTGGTCTCGAGCCATCCTGCGTGCTGGGTATGCGGGACGAGTTCAAGACTATGTTGCCGGGTAATGAAACCGATGCGCTCGGCGAACTGTCGCTGACATTTGAAGAGTTCCTGATTCGCGAGAGTGATGCAGGCAGGCTCGAACTTGATCTAATGCCGACGCAATTCAAACGAGCCCTTGTACATGGTCACTGTCATCAGAAAGCGTTCGACGTCATGCCGTCGGTAACGAAACTGCTGAAGCTCATTCCGGATCTCGATGTCGAAGTGATTCCGTCCGCGTGTTGTGGGATGGCCGGTGCATTCGGCTACGATGCAAAAACCATCGGTGTCTCCCAACAAATGGCCGAAGATAAACTGCTGCCGGCAGTACGCGCAGCAGACAAAGATACGATCGTCATCGCCGACGGTACGAGTTGCCGGCACCAGATAAAGGATTTTGGAGATCGCGAGGCGCTGCATGTTGCAAGGTTGCTGGATATGTCGATACTGCATTAATGGGCAAGAATCTCTCTGCGTGCTTGGCTCGGTACCAGGAATCGCGCGTACCAATGCCATTCATTCAAGTCCACTGACAAAATTGATTAGTCGATGACGATCTGACCGTGATAAGCGATCGAGCGATGCATGAGGGTCGGAGGGTGCTGACAACTTAACCGCCGCTGATCCATAATCCTGTGATGAATACCTACAAGCGTCACCGGTTTCCTCCCGATATCATCAGTTACGCGGTTTGGCTCTACCATCGATTCAACCTAAGCCATCGTGATGTCGAAGACCTGCTCGCAGAACGAGGCATCAATGTCAGCTATGAAGCCGTCAGACTTTGGTGTATCAAGTTTGGCGCTCGATACGCTCGTCGACTCAAACAGCGACACGGTGGTTATGGCGATACGTTCTACATCGATGAGGTCTTCGTGAAGATCAATGGCAAGCAGCAATATCTGTGGCGTGCAGTGGATCAGGATGGGGAAGTGGTCGATGTCTATTTACAGGCTCGCAGAGATGGCGCTGTAGCAAAGCGCTTCTTCAAACGGCTTATTCGGAGCTCTGGTGGCGAGCTCAGAAAGATCGTGACGGACAAGCTGAGAAGTTACGGTGTGGCACATCGAGAACTCATGCCTGATGTTATCCACAATACAGCTCGATACGCGAACAATCGGGCCGAGCAATCGCATGAATCGACCAGGGTGCGAGAGCGAGGAATGCGAAGGTTCAAATCTTCCAACCAAGCTCAACGATTCCTGAGTGTACATGCCGCCGTTTACAATTTATTCAATCTCGGCAGACATCTCGTTGGAGCTGAGCATTACCGAAAACTCAGGATAAGTGGGCTCAACGAATGGGAAGTGTTAGTAGCTTGATGATGAATAGCTGAATTTCATTTATCCAACGAAGTTAACTTGTCGGTACCAAGCATCGTGATTCTCGCACTTGGACATTGCTCATGGAGCGGTCTAACTGGAGGGATGTCACCGAGATAGTTGGATTTATCTCGATTGTCGACAGAGGTTCTGACAAGGCAACTTCCGCCGATCGATAATTCAGTCATGAACACTTACAATAGAGCCCGTTATCAGTCATCACAGTTTTAACGGAGTGAGCCATGGCGGAGGTTGCAGTCCCATCAAATGACATTGACGCGCCGGCCGACAGTGATGGCCATCTGCGCTGGGTGAGAGTTTGTCACTGGATAGTAGTCGCAGGATTTTTCACGCTCGCCGTCAGCGGCATTTTCATTTTGATGGTGTATCCACGTTTGCATTGGGGCGAGGTAGGCAATGACCTGATGCCATCAATACTGGACCTGCCGATCAGCGGTAATCATCGTCCGGATGAATACGGTACGACTACCCAATTTTCCGCAACCGCGGGCGGGCCTGTCAGTGCGAATCGTAACTACGAGATTTTCAATCAAAATGGTTGGGCACGTAGCCTGCATTTTCTCGCGGCCTGGTTGCTGGTCGCGACCGGCGTGATTTATGTAACTGCAGGATTAATCTCCGGGCATGTCCGGCGTGACCTGTTACCTCGCCTAAAAGAACTGGCACCGGGGGCTATGTGGAGAGACTTCAAGGCTCACCTCAGAACACAAAGCAAGGCTGCCCTCGGAGGGCCGCCGTATGGTCTGCTGCAAAAACTCATTTACTTCATTGTCATATTCGTGGCGCTGCCATTAATGGTGATCACGGGGCTGTCGATGGCGCCAGCGATTACGGCGCCGTTTCCTATCCTGTTGGATGTGTTTGGCGGTTACCAATCGGCACGCACGATTCACTTTTTCTGTTTCGCGGCATTGCTCCTGTTCGTAATCGCACACGTCGTCATGGTAGTAATGACAGGATTTTGGAAACAGGTGCGTGCGATGACATTGGGGAAATAGAATGACGGACAAAAGAATCTCAATACCCCGCCGTACATTCATCAGAGGCATGGGTGCGTCAGCAGGCGTTGCAGTGGCAGGTTGCTCGAAAACGGATCCACCGACGTATGGCAACTTGCTTCGCATGGGCGACAATCTGACTTACAAAACTCATCGTCTGTTGTTGCCCGAGCACTCGCTGGCACGGGAATACGACTACAGCGACATTTCATCCGTCCCGGCGATTGGTACGACGAATCCGGCTGATTCCAACCAGCTTCTTTTTAATCCCGAGCATGGCCAGGCTTACGAGCACTTGCTTGCGGGTGCGTTCGCCGACTGGCGATTGACGGTCGAGGGTAACGTGGCAAAACCCGGCACGTTTACGTTGGCAGATCTAAAGCGAATGACATCCCGAACGCAGATTACTCGCCACACTTGCGAGGAAGGTTGGTCGGCCATTGCTCAATGGACGGGCGTACCGCTGCGCGCGGTTCTGGAAGCCTGCGGTATGCAGCAGGACGCAAAGTTCGTCGAATTTCATTCCTACGACGCTATTGCCGATAGCGTCGACATGATCGATGCTCTGCACCCGCAGACGATTCTGGCCTATGGGATGAACGGTCGCGATCTACCGACCGGACATGGCGCGCCGCTACGGCTGCGCGTAGAGCGGCAACTGGGTTACAAGAGCGTGAAGTTCATTCGCAAGATTGTCGTTGCTAATGATTTTGGCGATCTGGGTAAGGGCGGGCCGATTGGGGCGGGGTGGGCCTGGTATGTCGGTATGTGACTGCCTCTGACCTCGATAATGAATCGGTTCAAGTTCGCGACGCTTCCCAGGCGCGATGCTCGTTGACAATAGGTGAAGAAATTTACGTGTAATTTCTGTGTAAATCTGCCGAGAAAAATAAATATTAATAACGATAGATTTAGAACATACGCGGACCTGTCACGGGTCAAAAGCTGAATTAGATTGACACATCTGGATCACTTTGGGACTCAACGGACAAACCTAACTGAATACTGAAAATCCGCGTGTCCCGCACGTAGGAACCGTCTCTTAACGACTAGATTAGAGCTCTTCTATGCTCGGTTCGATTGACTCGGATCGAGTTGGCATCGATCCTCACCCTACGGGCAGCTACGCTGTTTTAATTCGCTTCGCGAACTGATCCGCCCCTGGCCACCATTTCGAATCAGCACGTATTGAGCTTACGACCCATCGTGAGCTCGAGCTACGTCGCGAAGAATCCGCTGCTAGGTCCCGATCCAAATATGATGGCGTGGCCCCTTGCCAGCACGATGCGGACGCACTACGTGCTCGCGCACGTCGAAACCTGCCTGCTGCAGCCGTTTGCTGAAAGGGCGATCCGGGCTCGAAGACCAGACTGCCAGCACGCCGCGTGGGCGCAACGCGGCGCGAGTGGCCTGCAGGCCGGCGGCGCTGTATAGCCAGTTATTTTCCTGGCGGACAAGTGCTTCGGGTCCGTTGTCGACATCCATCAAAATGGCGTCGAAGCTGGCCGGTTCTTGTCGAATCAAATCAGCCACATCACCGACGAAAACACGGCTGCGCTGATCGTCGAGCGGATTGCCGGCGACCGCGCCGAGCAGCGTGCGATTCCACGTCACCACTTCCGGCACGAGCTCTGCAGTAACGACCTCGGCAGCGGGCCCAAGAATTTTAAGGGCTGCGGCCAAAGTAAATCCCATGCCGAGTCCGCCGATCAGGAGCCGCGGGTTTGCGTTGCGATGCAAATTTTCGCAGGCCAATTCTGCCAGGGCTTTTTCGGAGCCGTGTACACGACTGTTCATCAGATCGCCCCGACCGGGAATTTTGATTGAGAACAGCTCGCCGGATTGATACAGCTGCAGCTGCACATTAGTGTCCGGAATCAATGCGGTGCCGAGTAAGTTGCGGGGAATCATGGGAAAGGGCCTTGTCGTACGCGCGCCTAGTGTCGCATCCTGTGACCCTTGTGGCGATCCCATTGCCACACGTTGACGTCTGGCTTAGGGCCGGTGCGCGGCACCCCAATATAGGGTGAATCGAGCCAACGCCCGCTTAGCCAAGTAATGTACGTGTAAGGCGACGCTTAAACGCCTCAAGATCTTTCCACGACACGGCGCAGTTCACAGGCCGACCGTTCTCCTCATCGATAACCGTATAGCCGTCATCAGTGACCCGCAGTGGCAGCTCACGCATCTCCACGAGATCCTCTTCGGCAGCCAGATAGACAGCAACGGTGTCGAATAGCGTGGTGCTTATTGTGCGGGTGTCCGTGCCCGGGGTGATGTACGGCGCGTCGGGCAGCCAAACTCGGTAGTTTTCCATCAGCGACATCATCCAGGGGTCATCGCTGTCATGCAGCTGGCGGTAGTTCGGACCGTCGAGAACGACAAGCCCACAGGTATCAAGAGGTGTGATGGTGCAATCCCACTTTGCTGCAAAGACGGTCTGCAGTGATTGCGGGTCGACCTTAACATTCCATTCCGCCGCAACGTCGGGCTCGCCAGCGTAGCCTTTGTAGACGGACCCGAACATCCCAACAAACCGAGCATTATCCACAATACTCGGGTCGCGCCGCAGCGCTTCGGCGATGTTGGGTACCGGCCCGATGCACAGAAGCGTTACCGGTTCTGGCGACGCATGGATCGTGTCGATGATGGCTTGAACGCCGTCTTCGTGGACGACGCCTGGATAATCCTTGAGTTGGTAATCGCCAACCCAGCCGCTTTGCAGGCCCGTCTTGTCTTCCCGACCGACGCCAATACCGATCGGCACGTCAGTTCGACCGGTGAGCTCAAGCAACTTCGCCAGCAAGCGACAACGATAGATCGCGTTGCCGTAATCACTAACAGCGAGTTGCAGATCCAACTCCGGCATGCGCAGCAACATAAACAGCGCCCAGGTATCGTCGATGTCGTCACCAATGTCTGTATCGAGAATGACCGGCCGGGTACCCGCTCTGGCAGGGCTGGCAATTGCGGCAGCGGTAAGTGCGGCCGTGGTCTGGACGAATTCTCGTCGTGACAACATCATTTTATTCCTAAGGTTCCGAAACAATATCTTAGCAGGCTGTTGGCGTAGCACTGTTACGCCATGGTGAATTTCAAGTGGCATTAGAGAACAACAATAAGAACATCCATAAATGTATTGGTGTTCCATCCCGATTTCTGCTGATGTGATCGCGTTTGTCTGCCCTAATGCATTGAAAACGTCGAACCCGTCTTTGCGAGGAACGCAGTGACGAAGCAATCCATTTATTTTTCGACACCGCTTGGATCGCGTCGCTGCGCTCGCGAAGACGAGAGTGCACAGAAATGACAAACCACTACGCCTCGTAAATGCGAAGAGCAAAAATTTCAAACTCCGTCTTTGCGAGGAACGCAGTGACGACGCAATCCATTTTTTCTTAGCTTAGAATTAAATTGCGTCGTTGCTCTCGCGCTGACGGGAGCCATCGGGAGGACGAGCGAAACGCCGAAATCTGCTACTTTGTCCGAGTTGATCGAAGGAGTTCCATGTGCGCCGGGTTGCCAGTATCTTTCTGTGTTGTTTTTCATTGGCTGCCTGCGGGGGCGGGGGCAGCGCTGGACGACCTGCGCCGCCAGCATCACCACCGCCACCGCCACCGGCGCCACCTCCTGTGGCCTGCAACGATGCGCTCGAGTTTTGTGGCGCCATTCCAGGTAGTGCGGATCCCTGTGCGAATACGCAATACTGGCCCCTGAATTCGTCGTCTGCCTTGCGACCATTGACGGTGCACTATCCACGCCTTACCAACGAAACCAAGGCGCTCGAGATGATCGTGCTGCTCGAGGAATCGTGGACCGTGCAGGTCGATACGCTTGGCTTTTCTGCGCCGCTCGACGACCAAGGTGACTGCGGTGCCGATGGCAACTTCGATATTTTCATTTGGCCCGGAATCGGAGGTGCCTTCGTTTCCAGCGTCAACAGAAACCCGGCAACGCCCTTTCAGGACTTCTCAACCTACATGGCCATTGATCTTGCCGGTGCCACCGGCGGTGAATTTCTGGACACCTTCATGGCACACGAATTCAATCACGCGCTGCAAGCGAGCGATGACTGGACTGAAGATGCGCAGCATTACGAAGCCGGCGCCACCTTTGCCGAGGCCCTGGTGTACCCCGACGAAGACGACTGGTTCTTCGAGATGCGTGACTTCCAGAATAAACCCCAATGGTCATTGTTCTATGATGACTTCGCCGCTTCCTGGTACACGTATGCGGCCGCGATGTATCTGCACTACCTTTACGAGCGTTACTATCCGGGCGACCCGGCGTTCTACGCGCGACTTTGGCGAGGCACCCGAAGTAATGTTGGAGATGACCGGCCGGACTACATCGACGCATTGCGCCTGCTGTTGTTGACGGAGCGCGGCGTAACACTCGATGAAACGGTCGTTGAGTTCATGCAGTGGCGCTGGTTTGTCGATGAGTTCGACGATGGCGCGCATTTTTCTAAAGGTGCGGTCTGGCCGCACACGGCCGCTGTGACGGACATTGACGCCGCTGCGATTCCGGTCGTCCATTCTCTGAATGCCATGACTTATGGCGCTAACTTTGTACGCGTGACCAACAACGGCGCTGTCTCGGTCAATTTCAACGCGGCAGTTAACTTTTCCGATATGGATGTAACGTGGCGTTTGCTTGATGCCGCAAGCGGCGATGTTGTTGCCCCAGTTACGTTGATGCCGAATGACAATGTGGTTTTCGTCGCCGTTGTTTTACCGAATCAGGAAGTATGGACCGGTAACTTGTCGTTCGATCAGAGAGTTGCAGTCCTGGAATTCACCATTAACCCCTAAAGAAAAAAAGAAGGCCCGATCCATTGCTGTCCCACTTAGCAGGCAGACCACACGTTGAAACCCAGGTCAGCAGTGGTGTTGGTCAGATTTTCTTGTTTGGTCAACTTGAATTTGGGGAGACGTAGTAGAGCGTCTTCGCGAGGAGCGCAGCGACGCGGCGACCTCCTTGGTAACGGGCTAAACCATTGATCGATAAGATTGCGTCGCTGCGCTCGCAAAGACGGACCCTCTCAATCGAAGCACATTCGTCCTTGCCCCACGTAAGTGGGACAGCAATGGGCCCGATCTATTTCCTGACCCATAGCCAATAAGTAAACTTTATGCATTTTTGAATAAGCTCAACCTGCTCTTCCGACAAAGTCTCAAACGGCTGGCGTGAATCTACTATCTGTCAGAACGGAGTTTGTTGAACCTTGATTTATCGCAACCGATCGGCACATTTCGTCATGACGCCAATTCATCCGGAGTTAAGCGCGTCATCGTTTTATTTGAAAATCCGAGCGCTAATGGGGCTCGAAATCGATGGCCGTTTCAAAGCATATCCGTTCAAGGAATTTAAAAATGGCGCGCATAGTTTTGACGATGAGTTTTCAGGCAAGAAGTGTGTCGTGAAATTAGACGAAAAAAATCGAACGGCACAGATTGTTGAAACTGACGGAGCAGAAATTCCCAGCACGATGGCGTTCTGGTTTGCGTGGTATGCATTCCATCCCGCGACGGATATCTACGAGGCACAGTGATATCGAATAGCCCGAGCACTAATCCGAACAACCCGCGTAGCAATAACTATTCGATTAAGTGCTTGTCCGGAGCGCGGGTCTTTTGCTGCGTCGTCGGAAATGCCTTCAGGCTTCTTATCCGATCTCGCTGATGAAGCGGCGGATGCGAGCGGCATTTGCGCCGACGTCGCTGCCCCCAACGCGGGACTTCGACCGTATATCAAGGCGACTGCCGGCGCCGTCTGTTGTTATGCGAATGACGACGTCATCCTTGAAACCAAACCAGAGCGTGGTCGCCGTCGCTTCGATCCGTCCTTCCATCGGTTCTGCTGCAACTATTTCCAGGCCCATGTCCTCCGCGGCCTCGAGTGCCTTGCGGAACGTCTCGTCGGCTGGCGTATCAAGCACCAGTGTTTCGATATCCGGATAGCCCTCGCGCTGTTGCTTCGCGATCTCTTCGCCAAGATACTCCGGTGGGTTTGGCGCGTCGGCGCGAATAGGCAGCATCGTAACGAACAACGGGGGATCAACAGTATCGGTCGTGATGTCATGAATAAACGGGAGAGATGTCGCAGTCTGATAGCCGTTCCACGGCACCCACGCAGTGCCAAGACCCACCAGCAGTGCAGCGGCTAACATCGTAACGTTGCCGGCACGTGTCTTCGGGATGACGAGTAGTACGAGCGCGAAAGCTGCTGCGGCGAGTCCGGCAAATAATGCCCAGCGCATCAACATAAAGCCCATCGAAAAGTCCCACATTCCTAATCGTGTGCCGGGGCCGGCAACGAAGAGCAGCAGAGCCGCAACAACGGCGATATAAAAAGCGATCTTCGAGATTTTCATAGTGAGCCCTTCGTTTGCGGTACGCGCAATAGCATTTTTATTGGTCACCCGACGTTCGAACCGCCGGCACCTGTGCGGAGATTATACCGAGTCATGAAGACGTATCCCCAAGGAATCCGTTCAGAACGGAGCTTGATGCGCTAGACGTAACAAAAAGGACACCCATGTGCATTGGCGTTCAATCCCGTTTTTGCGAACCCAGCCTGGATCGCGTCGCTGCGCTCACGAAGACGATGGTGCGTAAGGGTCGAAAATTCTCCAAGTTCCGTCATTGCGAGGAACGCAGTGACGAAGCAATCCCGTCGCGAAGCGACACGCCCGGGTGTCCAATCCAGGAATGCCCGGTGCCGCTCTAACAACAAAAAGGACACGCATAAATATATTGGCGTTCTATCCTTATTCCATCTGCTCAATGCCCGCTGCCGGCACCGGCGTGTCCCAGGTGGCACCTAGTGTCGTCTGCTCCGCCTGTGGCTCATGCCGCTCCAGCATCTGTCGCCGTACGACGCCGCCATAGACGTTACCGCGGCGGTCGACCCCGATTGCTTCGGCGCCGCTGTGTGCGAAGTCGCGCGCCTCAATGTCTTCGAGGAAGTAGTGCACCTGCCCGGTCATGGCGCTCCCGATGCGAATGCCTTTTTTCCATCCCGGGTTCTCGGGCCCCCAGGACTCCGAGTCGGCGACATAAATCGTGTCGGTATGATCGATGTAGATTCCGCTCGGTCTTCCAAACTGTGTCCACTGATCGATGTAGTTGCCGTCCTGATCCCAGATCATGATGCGGTTATTGTCGCGATCAGCGATGAACAGGCGTCCTTTGGTGTCGAGCGCAATCGCGTGTGGTGCACTTAGCTGCAGGTGCCCCTGACCTGTCATTCCGTAGCGGGCGATCAAGGTACCGTCGGGTGCGAGTTTGCTGAGTCTGGAATGGGCGCCATTTTTAACATGGCCTTCGGTGACGAAGAGCGTGCCATCGCGAGCGACCACGACATCGGTCGGTTCGCGGAACTGGTCCGGCGCATCACCCGCTAACCCCGGTCGACCGAGCGTCATCAGGAGCTCACCGTCCGGGCTGAACTTACGCACGAGATGCCCACCGGGCGCGTCGCCTTTCCCCGTATCGGTCGTCCACACGTTGCCTTCGAAGTCGACGTGAATTCCGTGTGGAAATGCCATCAGGCCTTCACCGAACGTGCCAAGTCGCTTGCCGGTGCGGGTGTCGAGTATTACCAGCGGCGCTTCCGATCGGTCGACGCAGCTATTCGATTGGCACCGGTGAAGGACGTACAGGACACCTTCAGGGCCTCCTTCCGCGCCGGTGACCGCACCCCACTCGCCATTGTTGCTCGGAGGCGCCTCCCCCCAGGGCTCAATGCGGGTATACGGGTTGGGACGGTCATTGCTGTAAGCGATGGGGCCGTAAACCGCGACGAGTTTCTGCAGGGCATCCACCAACGGACTCGTCGTGCCTTCGTTGCTGAGCGGCCGGTCGATGTTGGGATTTTGCCGAACGGGGGTTGGTTCTTTTTCCTGTGCCATCGCAATCTCGGTGCCGAGAAACAGAACAACGACTACCAGCAGCCTGAACATAACAACCTCCCATTGTGTTTGGAGAATAGATTCTAATAAATTAGGCGTCGAACCGCATTTTCTGTCATCGAATCGGCTACCGGTTTTCCCGGTGCTGATTATGTGGGTGTTCAAAAAAGTGCGGTCTGACCTCAGTTGTTCTACTCGACGAAGAGTTTTTGTCAAGGATTCGCATGAACATCAACGCTTATTAGATGAGAAGTCGGTTCGACCCTTTTTTGTGAACCTGTCTACGCTATGGTGATGCGATAGCCGTTGTGCTTACGGATGTTTAGCACGCGGTTGTCATCGAATATCAGGTACTGACCCTTGATGCCGGCGAGGCAACCCTCGATCTCCGCTTGCTTGTCAAAGCCGACACTCTTTACTTTCTCCGGGTATTGATTAACGGGATAGTTGATCGAGCAGACGGTGTTATCGGTGTCGACAAACTGCCGCAGGTCAGCGTCGAGCGTGCCAGTCAACGATGCTTTCGTGGCGACGAGATCCGCATCGATCACCTCATTTTTCAACATGCGTTGCCAATTTGTTCGATCGGTCAGGTGCTCTTTCATGGCGACTTCAACCAGGCCGGCTGTGTAGCGATTGGGGACGCGAGCAAACACGATGGCATCGGTTGCGCCCTGATCGATCCAGCGGGTGGGTAGTTGCGAGGCCCGCGTGATACCCACCTTGACCGCGGAGCTCCTCGCGAAATAGACAATCTGCTCGACCAGGCAATTTTTCTCAGCCCATGCCATGTCCCGCGCCTCGCCTTCGTGTGCCCGGCATAGCTCCGGGCGGATAATGCATTCGCTGGCATCCGGAGAGTCCCGAAAACACGGGTAACAGAAACCCTGCCCGAAAGACTTCTTCGTCAGCTTGCCGCAAGCAATGCAGTTGATCGTGCCGTCAAAACTCAGCTTGATGGTTTTGCCGATCTTCGCATTCATGTCGATCGGAATTCCATTTAGCATCAGCGTGTAGTGCGCGAAATCCTCGAGTCGGGTCTGCATTTTTCGCAGGTTGCCGGAAAGGGGTGCTTCGGAGTTCATAGGGACAGCCTGGTCTATTCGTGGGTCGGATCAGGCGTGATTGTAGTGCATTAGGAGCGAACTGACGTTGTCACAAGCCTTCCAGGCGGAGCGAACGGAACAGGCACAACCTGCCAGCCAATATCGAAACTTTGCGGCATTCACTCAAATTCCGTTAGGGAGCGTCCGGCTTATTGTGGCAGAGGTCAGGTCCGCCTAGTTTCTTTCATCAATAAGGCTCGGGCCTGATGCCTTCGCCCTCTCCGGCGGCGCTTTGACATTAAGACTGGCAAGTGTTGTTCGCAGTCGGGTCATAAAATTATCGCCAGGGTCGGACTTTTCAGTCAGGTAACCAGGATCCGTTTCCTTCCACAACGGATGGCCAATGAACTGTGAATATTCGTGATGCCCGACCAGGTATTCGATGTCATGTTTCTCATGCAGCATCCGGATCAGGGCAACGTTGGATTCGAATTGTGCATTCGTCAGTGGCAGGTCGGTACCATTACCGACGTTTTCGATACCAATGGCGCAATGGTTCAGACCAATCACATGACGCGCAAATGTCGTATCCGGTAGAAGCTGGTGAATGGTCCCATCCCTGTTGATCAGGTAATGCGATGACACATTTAATGCCCCTGCCGAGCCAATAGCGTCTCTGGCCTGCGGCAGTTCCACAGGATCAAACGCCGCAAAGGTTTCGTCGAATGTACGGATGGCCGTCCAGTGCACCACAACCATCTGTGGCTTTATCGTTGCCCTGTCCTGAGACATGCCGTAACGCTGTTGAAGGTATTGCAGCGACAATTGTTCCCTGCGCTCGTCAAACAGAATGGGTGTCTGCACAATTTCCGGGCCGGCACTGTCGTCGCTGTCATTTTGTGGCCCGGAACATGCGGCCATGACTATTACGATAGCCAGCAGCGATTTGGTTCGTTTCATAAAACATACGCCGTGTTGCTGCGATGAACCGAAGCATATTCTCACTTTTTGTCGAGGAAACACAAAAAGGCGGAGCAAACGGGACAGGCGCCGGAGCAAACGGGCGAGCAAACGGGACAGGCACAACTTTCCATCCAATGACGTGCCTGTTCCCTTTCTGTCGCACTCGGCCAATCAGCAAGCGTGACAGGCCAAGGCTGGTTAAACAAAATCGGCTCGACCTTCTAATTGTAATGAGCTGTTTTAAAAATCGGCTAGCCACCCGGACTACCAACCCCCTCAGAACTTACGCATGGTTCCCGGCTATTTCTAACCGTGCCTGCTTCGTGACATGATGGGGTTTCGACGTTTGGATGGAGCGATATGAGATACGAATCACCGGATAGTACCCGCGAGGCCGTCGCACTGATGGCTGGTGCCAAAGGCTATGCTTTTCTACTTGCCGGTGGAACGGACCTGCTGGTGCGCATGCGCGGAGAATTCATAGAGCCGGACCTTGTAGTCGACATCAAGCGAATCCCGGGCTTTCAGGAAATCATCAGGAAGGCGTCCGGATTCAGTATTGGTGCTGGCGTGTCGTGCGCGCAACTCGGGCGCAACAAGGCGCTGGTCAAGGCTTGGCCCGGGGTTGTCGAGGCAGCGCAATTGATTGGTTCCGACCAGATCCAGGGTCGTTGCACGATTGCCGGCAATCTTTGCAATGCGTCACCGGCTGCCGACAGTGTGCCCGCGTTGATAGCAGCAAAGGCGAAAGTCGTCATCGTGGGACCGGGTGGAACTCGCAGAACAGCCGTTGAGAACATCGTTACCGGGCCGGGCAAGACCAGTCTCGGGAAGGGCGAGATCGTAAAAGCTATCGTCTTGCCTGATCGACCGGCGAAATCGGGCGACGCTTACCTGCGATTTATCCCGCGCAGCGAAATGGACATTGCGGTTTGCAGTGCTGGCGTCAGCCTGACGCTGGGAACGGGTAACGTCGTGAAGCAGGCGCGCGTGGCGTTGGGCGCGGTCGCGCCGACCATCGTGCTGGTGCCGAAGGCGGCACAGGCCATTGTGGGTACGCGTCTGGATGATGCTGCACTGAAGAAACTGGCCGCTGCCTGTGAGGCGGCGTGTTCACCGATCGATGATAAACGCGGAACGGTGGAATATCGCACCGAAGTTGCCGGGGTATTGGCTCGCCGCGCAGCCACAATTGCTTTTGAGCGGGCACGGAGAAAACGATGAAAGGAATTGCAGTTTCGACGACGGTCAACGGCGACGCCGTCGAATATGTCTGTCACGGCCGCGAGACACTACTCGATGTGCTACGTAATCACCTCGGTCTGATTGGCGCGAAGGAAGGATGTGGTACTGGCGACTGCGGCGCCTGCAGCGTGACGCTCGACGGTGAACTTGTCTGTTCCTGCCTTGTGCTCGGTGCCGAGGTGGAAGGGCGCACGGTCGAAACGGTCGAAGGATTGGCCGATGGCGACAAGCTGCATCCGCTGCAGAAACGCTTCCTCGACGGTGCTGCCCTGCAATGCGGTATCTGCACGCCCGGTTTTCTGATCGCGGCAAAGGCTTTGCTCGATCACAACAACAATCCGAGTGAGTCCGAGATTCGATACGCGCTGGCGGGCAACCTGTGCCGTTGCACGGGTTACGACAAGATCGTGCGCGCCGTTAGTGCCGCAGCAGGTGACATGCGGCGACAACAAAAGGCGCAGGTTAAGCGCAGGGCGACTAAATAGGACGGGAGTTTTCAGGTGAAACACGACAGCAAGTTTACAAATCAAAAATTCAAACTCGTTGGGACGCGCGTAACGCGTCCGGATGGTGTCGATAAAGTGACCGGACGTGCACTCTATGGCGCTGATACGTTTGCACCGGGACAGCTGGTGGGTGTGATCCTGCGCTCGCCGCATGCACACGCAAAAATTCGCAGCATTAATACAAAGCGAGCCGAGAAGCTCAAGGGTGTCAAAGCCGTCATCACGAGCGCGGATCTGCCGGACCTCACCAACGGTGATAGCGAGCTCTACGACACACTCGAAAACTGCATGGCGCGCGGCAAGGCTCTCTACGATGGCCACGCCGTCGCCGCGGTGGCGGCGAGCGATGCCGAAACGGCACGCAAGGCACTGAAACTCATCAAGGTCGACTACAAGATATTGCCGCATGTGACCGACGTCGACGAGGCCATGAAACCGGACGCGCCGATCGTGCAGCCGCGGGTGAAAACGAAGGACAAGCCGGGCAAACCGACCAACCTTTCCCTTGTGTCGACTTACGGCCACGGCGATGTTGACGCAGGCTTCGAGCAAGCCGATGTCGTGATCGAAAAGAGTTACCAGACCGAGCAAGTGCATCAAGGTTATATCGAACCGCATGCCTGCCTGGCGAGCATGGGCCCCGACGGGAAGGGCGAGCTTTGGGTCACTACGCAGGGGCAGTTTGCCTACCGCAATACCTGCGCATCCTTGCTGGGTATGGAGATTTCGCAACTCAAGGTGACGTCGTCGGAGATCGGCGGCGGCTTCGGTGGCAAAACTCATGTCTGGGCGGAACCCGTTGCGCTCGCACTGTCGCGCAAGGCCAATCGACCGGTCAAACTGGTCATGAGCCGCGAAGAGGTTTTCCGTGCATCCGGACCGGCGTCGTCAACATCGATCGACATCAAACTTGGCGCGACCCGCGATGGCCGCATCGTCGCGGCACATGCGGCGCTTCGTTACAGCGGCGGTGCTTTCCCCGGCATCTGGGCGGAGATCGGCGCGATGGCAGCGTGGGCCTGTTACGACATCAAAAATGTCCAAAGCGTCGGCTACGACGTCATCGTCAATCGGCCGAAGGTCGCGGCCTACCGAGCGCCTTCAGCGCCGATGGCCGGCTTCGCAGTCGAGAGCACGCTCACGCTGATGGCCGACGAACTTGGCATAAATCCTGTCGACTTTCGTCTAAAGAATGCAGCGCGTGAAGGTACGCGCGCGTCTTACGGTCCGACTTACGGGCCGATCGGGATTGCGGCGACACTCGAAGCGGTGAAGAAGCATCCGCACATGCGTGCGCGACTCGGTAAGAACCAGGGCCGCGGAATGGCGTGCGGTTTCTGGTTCAATTTCGGCGGCCAGACCTGCGCTGATCTCGCAATTGGTGTCGATGGCACAGTCGCACTGAGCGTAGGAACTATCGATGTTGGTGGTGCGCGTGCGTCGCTCTCGCTGATCGCGGCGGAAGAGCTCGGCATTCCATACGAACAGGTCCGGTGCAACATCGCGGACACGGCATCACTTGGTCACAACGACATGACTGACGGCAGCCGCGGGACTTTTTCAACGGGGATGTCGACAATTTTTGCAGCCCGTGACGCGATCAAACAACTGCGCGAGCGAGCTGCGAAGGTGTGGGGCATCAACGCTAAGAACGTAACCTGGAAAGATGGCAAGGCCATTGCCAGTTCCAAGGGCGAGCGAAAATCTCTGACACTAAAGGAACTTGCGGAGTCGTCGGCCAATACAGGCGGGCCGATTTCCGGACACAACCAGGTTGTAGCCGACGGCGCCGGCGTCTCGTTTGCGAGCCACATATGCGACGTCGAAGTCGACCCGGAAACCGGGGGCACGAAAGTCGTTCGCTACACGGTTGTGCAGGATGCCGGCAAGGCGGTCCATCCGGACTATGTCGAGGGTCAGTTCCAGGGCGGCGCGGCCCAGGGCATCGGCTGGGCCTTGAACGAGGAATACGTCTACGGCGACGACGGCCGCGTGCAAAATGCGGGCTTTTTGGACTACCGGATTCCGGTCTGTTCCGATCTGCCGTTCATCGATACGCAGATTCTCGAGATTCCGAATCCCAATCACCCGTACGGAATACGTGGTGTGGGCGAGACATCGATCGTGCCGCCGCTGGCGGCGGTCGCCAACGCTGTGTCCAACGCGGTAGGTGTTCGTATGACTCACCTGCCGATGTCGCCGCCACGCATACTGGCAGCGATCAATTCGTCGCGCGAAGAGCAGGCGCTGGCGAGCTGATGCCCGACGTCGAGCTGTTCGCCGGCTTACGCGACGCCGTGGCGGGCGCGAAGTCGGTACAGGTCGAAGGCACAACTATCCGAGAGCTGCTGCAGAACATCGCGCGGGAGTATCCGTCTTTGCACAAACGCATTGAACAGGGCATCGCCGTTGCGATCGATGGCAATATTTATCGGGATGACTGGGACCAGCAGATTTCCGAAGGCGCGGAAGTCGTGTTGCTTTCCAGGATCGCCGGCGGCTGACACACAAAAGGGGTCGAACCGATTTAACTGATACCTTGCGAGATATTCGGCGTGGGTTGCAGAAACTAATTCGAAAAACAACTCGGCGATGTCATGCCAACGCAAATACTTCGTTCCAGGTACTTCGCAACATGTCATAGCACGCGAACTGGATCGGAATATCGTATTTTTCACGGGCAGGATGGAAAATCGGTTCGACCCTTTATTTCACGCGAGCCAACTCAATATCTCTGCAACGCTTAGGCCGACGAAAGATCCGATCATCGAGCCGATCATCGCCATGATGATTGCGACAGGCACCAGGTTCCGGCCATAGGCCGCGCCGACAATGGAGGCGGAGGGTGCGCTACCGATGTTTGCAATTGAGGCAATTCCCATCAGGTACAGGTTCATGCGCAGCATGCGAGCGACGAACAATAATATCGTCGCGTGTATCACGAGGATCATGAAGCCGGAGAGTATGTACATCGGCGCCTGTGCGATCGCACTGAGACTTACTTCTGCGCCGATCAACGCCACGATGACATAGAGCATGACGCCTGATACTTCGTCGCTGCCAGGGTTTCTACCGAGCCAGGTAGGTGCACAGAGCATGCCGAGCGCGGACGATATTATAATCGTCCAGACCATTGGATTTATGAATCCCCAGACTGCGAGGGCGGCACCGAGGTGATTGCTTATCGCCGCGACGAACAGCGACAGGCCGATCATAAGCATCAACGCCTGCACGTCGACTGGTTTACTGTTGTCGACGTCTTCCAATGAATTTAGAACTTCGTCCAGACCGGAATCATCGGCGCGGAGAAACCTGTCAAATTTTTCCTTAAAGGGTTTCATGGCAATGATGATCACCAACCAAACGGAATAACAGAGTGCGCCCATCAGAAGCGTGTACGTCATTGCGGCGTCAGTGACGGACAAAGCCTCTTTGACGGCGACAAAGTTCTGAGTGCCACCCGTCCAGCCGGCCGACATTGTCGCAAACGTCAACGGCGTTTCATCGCCGAGGAACGGGCTCATCAGTTCATGTACGACAACGAAGCCGATCATGATCGACAGTGTTGACGCGAGGCACAGCGCAATCAATCGGACACCCAGCTTGCGAATAACGGCGAGGTTGAAGCGCAGTGACATCAGGAACAGCATCGCCGGGATCAGGTTGTCCCTTACGGTCGCTCGAGCGAGGCGAACCTCGTTCGTCATTTCCCAGAGTCCGGCCGTGTATAGCGCCATCGATGCGAACATAATAACGACGATACTCGGAAACCAGCGGCAGAAACGCGGATTGTAACGCTGCTCTATCGTTACGAGCGCGCCGCAAATGCCGAAAATCACGGCAATGAAATCGAAACCATCTGTAATCACCTGGCGACTATAGCCAAAACGGCGACTGACAGACAACAGCAGACAACAGCAGACAACAGGACAGGCACACTTGCGGGCCAGGCGGTAATTGAACTTCGCCTCAATCCGAAGCACTAATTTCCGGTTTGAAGGTTTGGCTAATACACCACGTTAGATTTAGTTTGGCAGCATTAACCTTCAGGCACGCGACCTGCTTTTTACTATTGCCGCTTGATAACGGAGTAGGATGCTGATCGCAAGGTGAAACAATCATGAGTACAAGTATGTCCGAACCGAAACCCTATTTATCTAAATCCAAACTCATTGCCGCCTGGCAATGCCAGAAGAAACTCTATCTGGACAAGCATCAGCCAGACCTTGCTGACAATTCGGACGATCGTCAGGCCATCTTCGACGTCGGTCATCGTGTCGGAAAAATAGCGCAGGATAAATACGGAACCACGGACTCAGTTGAGATTCCGTACAACCGTGACTCGAGTGTCATGCTCAAGGATACGGACGAGTTATTAGCGGGTGGAATCAACTGTCCCGTGTTCGAGGCGACCTTTGAGTATGAAGGCGTACTCATTCGTGCCGACGTCATGATTCCTGAGGGCGATGCCTGGCATGTGATCGAAGTTAAGTCGGGCGCCTCTGTCAAAGATGTGAACAAGTTGGATGCGGCGATTCAGCTTTGGGTGCTGCGCGGCGCGGGTCTATCGATCAAGACCGTATCGCTCGCCTATATCGATAACCAGTTCAAGTATCAGGGCGACGATGATTACGAAGCGCTGATCAAGAAGGACGACGTAACAGAGGTTGCCGAAAGGCTTCAGGACCAGGTTGAAGCGCTTGTCGCCAAATCGGTCGAAACAGTGACGGACGACATGCCGGACGTGCCTGTCGGGACACACTGCGCAGCCCCCTATCCGTGCGAATTTCAGTCGGTCTGCTGGCCGACAGACAGCGAGTATCCCATTATCGGCATTCGTGGTGCCAAGAAGGACATATTCGCGTGGGTGAACAAGGGCCTGAAAGATATACGCGACATCCCGGCTAACGAGATCAAAGGCGCCAAGCGCGAGTGGATTTATCGCGTAACAAAGGCAGGCAAACCGGAAGTCCGCAGCGGCGCGAAAGAGCTCCTTGAGGCTTTGCCATACCCACGGTACTACCTGGATTTTGAAACAGCGGGTCCTGCAGTTCCGTTATGGACGGGCACGCGGCCGTATAAACATCTTCCTGTTCAATGGTCAGTTCATATCGACGACGGTAAGGGCGATGGATCGTTAGCCAGCGTTCGACACGAGGAGTTTCTGGATCTGTCGGGCGAGCCGCCGATGCGAGCTTTGGCTGAGTCGCTTATCGAGTGTCTTGGCGACTCAGGACCCGTGTTCGAGTACACAACGGTCGAGGAGCGGGTCATCAGACAGTTGGCAGAGTTGTTTCCGGATCTGCAAGCGCCGCTCTTGGCGATCGTCGAGCGGATAGTCGATCTAGCTGATATCACGAAGCAGTATTATTACCATCCGGACATGCACGGGTCCTGGTCGCTCAAGTACATCGGTCCCTCGGTTGCGTCGAGCATAAATTACAAAGAGCTCGGCGAAGTAAACGAAGGCATGGCTGCTGCGAATTTTTTCCTTGAAGCGATACACTCGGAGACGACGCCGGAGCGTAAGGCGGATCTGAACGCGAAGTTACTCAAATATTGCTGGGTGGATACGGCGGCGATGGTTGAGATTGTGCGGTTTCTCTCAAGCCGGTAATCATTGAGCATGCTGAAAGTCAGCTGGCAAAACTTAAATTAGTAAGCAATGAATCAGATTAACCCTGCAAAACTACTCAACCGTAAATGGACGGCTCGGAGCCCTGAGAATAAGGAAAAACACTTCCTGGTGACGAACGTCGAATTTGCCGAGGACGGGAAGCTTGTGTCTTGCTTGATTGAAGCGGTCCTTACAAAACGGGAGATGGCGATCGATTGGCAGGAACTTAAAGACTCGAATCGATGGGCTATTGGCTGGCAGTAAGACCAATGAAATCTGGACATCCACTAATTGTCAGATGTTTAGTGGATGTTCTTATTTGTTCGCGCCGCGACTACAGCGAGGAGGACATTGCGAAATTGTGGGGCGAAAATCTATTGCGGGTTCTGTCAGAAGTCGAACAGGTGGCTGCGGCGGCACCTTAATAAATCTAAGGTGTAGTAGCTCATTTATCTCCTAACTATAAATCAGTGATTATTATTCTTCTCTTTTTTATCCCAATCAGTAGAAATCTCCGGCCCTTCTTCAACAATGCTATTGAACCGCACCGGATTATAGAATGATCGATCATAGAATCTTCCGTTCTTTATAGTCAATTTGATCTCCCGCGCATTGCGGATATTCTGAGATGGATCAGCTTTCAGTATAACCATGTTCGCTTTCTTACCTACTTCAAGCGTGCCGTGTGTCTCTTCTATACCAATCGATTTCGCGCCATTTAGCGTGGCCGTTGTGATCGCTTCCAGCGGCGTAAGTCCACTGTAGTCGACATAGGATTCAATCTCTTCATATAGATTGGGCAGATAATGATCACTGGGCTCGCCCATGTTGTCTGTTCCTGCAGCAATCAGGACGCCCATTTCATGTGCAAGCGCCACCAAATCGGCACAGTACTTGAACCATCCTTTTCCATACTCCAGTCTTTTTTCAGAAATAAGTGTTGCGTCAAGAATCACGTTTTTTCGTTCCATTTCCTCAAACACTCTTACAATGGCCGGTTCATCCACTCTCATGTTGGGAAAATCGAAGGATTTATTCGTCTGTTTTTCACGCGCTTCATAATATTCGTGTAATTCGAAAAAAAACATTTCAACATGCGATATAACATCGGGACCGGCTGCGACCACATCTGACGGTTTCGCCGGAACGAGGGCCGCGTGCGCCCAGACTTTCATCCCCTGTCTGTGTGCTTCTTCAGTCAGTTTCCTGAACATTTCACGGTCATATTCTGCGTAAACTTTTATACCGGTCGCACCTGAGCCGCGGGCAAGAGTCATCGCTTCTTTGAGGTCGTCATCCTCATCGAGAGCCATCATATAGCTGGTTTTGCCCAGTGTTGCACCGCGGGAAGAGGGAATGAGCCTCGGGTCTGAATAAAGGAATTCCGGGGCAGCAATATAAGTGCTGTAATAGATATCCGGTGATTCAATTTCATCGAGCACCGCGTCACGTGCGAGGCTCGTGAGTACGCGCCCGTCGCCGACCATATCCCTGACAGTAGTAATTCCGCCGTATAGAGCGTGTCTTAAGCGTGCGTTTGAATACTCCCGATCGCTTTGCGATCTCAAATCAAATGCAACATGTGCATGGGAATCGATCAGCCCGGGAATTACGTAGTGTCCGGTAAAATCAAATATTTTCGATTCGATCGGGATATCACGTTCATCATCCACTATTCCTATTATGATATCGTCGGCCATTAACAGGCTTACGTTGGAAAGCGGTTTTCCTCCGTTTCCGTCAATCAGTGTGACATTTCTGATGACAATCGGCAGCACTTCCTCTTCAGGTTCCTGCTGTTCTTCCTGTCCGATAACGAGAGTTGGGTAGAGCAAAAAAATACCCAACAGCAAAGTAATGCTTTTCATTGTGATCATTATTTTTCACCTTGTATCGGTGGCTGCAACCTTTTACGGGGCAACAACTCATCGCGTGTTGCCGCATGGTAAATAAGCGAAGCCATAATCACGGCGTTTTGAATCATCGCCTCCTCATCCACGAACTCATACAGATCCATGCTTGAGTGATGGGTGCTTACGGGAGGCCCTTCTTGTGATCCCTGGATAAGCTGAAAAGCAGGGATATTGAGGTCATCAAAGATAATATGGTCGGTGCCGCCACCACTCATTGCGGAGACATGATTGGCGCCCAGGTAGGAAAAAGGAGCCAGGTTATCGGCAAAAAATCCACGGATCTTTTCGTTGCCCTGTAAGTACACGCCTCGAATCTTGTCCGCACCATTGTCAAGATTTAGATACAGCGATATTTTGGCCTGAGCGTCTTTAAAATCATTACTGTCGATAACCGTGCCAAAATGTTCCCGTGCGTAAGCCGCAGACCCATCATAATATTGCTCTTCGCCGCCCCATAAACCGATACGCACCGTGCGGTCCATTTTCAGGTCTAGCGTTTTGAGGATACGTAGTGCTTCCATCATCACAACGGAACCGAAAGCATTGTCGGAGGCACCAGTACCGGTTTGCCAAGAGTCAAAGTGAGCGCCGACGAGCACAACCTCATCACGTTTGTTCCGATTACTACCTTTGATCTCTGCAATCACATTACTATGATATTCGGGCTCATCATAAAAACGGGTGCTCAGACTGAGTTTGACGGTTGTTGGAATACCCTTTTCCATGGTTCTTAGCAAACGGCCGTGGTGCTCTCTGCTCAAAATAAGGTGGGGCAAAGAGTTCTCGGGACTATCCATAGTCAGTGCACTGCCGCTCTTGGCACCAATGACGCCAAAAGCATGTGTGGTACCTTCCAAAAGGGCTGCGACCTTTTCCTGTTTCAGCCAGGCGATAATTTCCCGTGATTTGTCACGGTAGTCCTTTTCTTGATTAGGCCAATCTTGAAGGTATTCAAAAATCCGCTCATTTGACTCATCATCCGGATTCGACATGGACGGCTTGAGGGATTGGGTCATTTTATGCAGTTCGGCATCGAAGTCGTATTCGTCGTAGCCATCGTCTTCATAGCCCGCTTCTACTTCGGCCGGCAAAATCAGAATCTTTCCATTGAGTTGACCTTCGTACTTTTTCAAAGCTTCCAGATCATCAAACTGTAGCTGAATCAATTCTCCACTGACTTCGGCCGTGCTGCTCGCCCAAGGGGCAGGCACAGCTGATAGGCGCATATACCTTGGTGACGTCATTTCGACGGAGTGCGACAAAATACCCCAGCCCAAATAATCAACTGGATAGGCTTCCAGGTGGGCATCCAGTCCCCAGTCATTCAGTTGTTGTCTGGCCCATTCAGCCGCTCTGAAATATCCAGGTGTTCCTGCAAAGCGAGGGCCGTGGATATCCGTGAGGTAACTTAAGGTCTCCATGGCCTGCGAATGCTGGATACCTTCTTCTTTAATGGCGGCAATCACCTCGTGGTCGATGTCTTCAGCAGCGAAACTGGCGCGGCAAAACCAACAGGCAGCTAGTAATACGCTGCCGATTATTCTTTTTGAAGCGATCATATTTATGCCCCGTGAATCAACGTTAACTAGCAATGAAGTGTTTAAACGACTGGTGAGGAGATACTAGCTACAAAATAGATTCGGGAATCGCCACGGAATATTAAGAAAATGACATGTCTTCATTGATTGGGCGTTTATTTCCTCAACAGGAAACATAGGCATCATGGAAACACAGGATGATTAACCCATGAAGATCGCATCCAAAACTGGCTACAAGTAAGGCTAATAACATAGGTGAGGGGAGTTCTTGATGCGATATTTTAATATCGCTGTTGCTGTCGTGTGTGATGGCAAGCAGGTATTTTATTCCAAAAGCGAAATGGTTTGGGATAAAAATGACTATAAGACCACCTACTACATGGCCTCGGCCGAAGACGGTGAGGCAATCCAGTATATCGGTGGGGGCGGCGGTGGAGACTTTCAGTTTTCGCCAGATGGTCGCTATATGTCTTTGATCCGTGAAGTTGATGATGAGTCCTCGCAGTTATTCCTGATGCCTACTTCTGGTGGTGAAGCTGTTTAACTTACTCTAAGGATCGGCGAAGAACACTAAAAGGGGCACTAAAAGAACACCCATAATTAATTTGGCCCATTAGCGAACGCATCGATAGTATGAAAATTCGCAGGCAAGTTGAATATCAGCGCATCAGTTGTGGGTGTCCTTATTGTTTCGAAATCAAGAGACAATTCCGAACTACCAAGCCTAAACAGTGGATAAATAGCCGTCCAAAGTTGGTGGGCGTAATGCGAAAGGGCGTTTATTCGTCCTAATACTTCCAACAGGAGCAGCAGTGGCACAGAACGCACCGGGACTAACAACAGGCACGCAATGGGCGTACGGCAGTGGCGGCGGCGCGTATGGTGTGTTGCGAAATGCCCACTATTTCGTTCTGATCTACTACAGCCAGGTGCTGGGACTGGACCCGGGCCTGGCCGGTCTGGCGGTTGGCATCGGCCTGGTGTTCGACGCCATCACCGATCCGCTGATCGGATACCTGTCCGACGGAACCCGCTCGAGGTGGGGTCGGCGCCATCCCTGGCTGTTCGCTTCGATTCTCCCGTTGGCCGCTTCGTTCTATTTTCTCTGGCATCCGCCGGAGTTTATCGAAGGCAATACACTGCTGTTCAGCTGGTTGGTAATCTGCAATGTTTCGATGCGCACCGCGCTCACCATGTTCGTGGTGCCGGCCTATGCCATCGTGGCCGAACTCACCCCGGACTACGACGAGCGCACCCGATTGTTGACGGTATTTCACGTCGTCTACTCGACCTTCAACAATGGCATGTCATTGTTGATGTACGCCGTTTGGCTGGTACCTACTGAAGAGTACGCCAATGGTGTTATGAACCCGGCGGGCTACCAGGAAGCGGGCCTGGTTGGCAGCATCATCATCGTCGTGTCATTGCTCGCCTTCAGCATTGGGCTACGGCGGTTCATACCGAAACTCAGGCAGCACAGAATCGATAGCCCACTCAGCCCGGGCCAATTTTTCCGCCAGGTCGCAGACGTGTTCCGCAGCGTATCGGCGCGCATCGTCGTCCTGGGCGGTGTGTTGTACTACGCGGGCGTCGGCACCTACGTCGCGCTGTGGGCCTACATCTACACTTATTTCTGGGAATTCACCACCGAGCAGATTTCCATCATCGCTATTCCCATGGCGCTAGCGGCGCTGTTCCTGCCACCGGCTATCGCGCGTTGGGGGGGCGGGCGTGAGAAAAAAACCGTGGCCATCGCGGGACTGCTGGGTGGCATGGCGATCAACGTCATTCCCATCAGCCTGCGCCTGCTCGGTTTCTTCCCCGAAAGCGGCAGTGACGCGCTGTTTCATATCATGATTGTGGCCGGGTTTTTCGAGACCATGCTGCTACTGCTGTTTGACATCTCCTGGCGCTCCATGATTTCGGACCTAACCGAGCGAACAGAACTGGAAACCGGGCGTCGTAACGAAGGCGTGATTTCATCGACCGTTGCTTTTACGTCCAAATGCGCCGATGCACTGGGTACATTAATTGCCGGTACCATACTGGCGCTGATCGCGTTCCCGACCGGGACTGCTGTTGATGAGGTTCCGGCGGATGTGATTACCAAGCTGGGGCTTGTTTACGGGCCGATGATATTCCTGATCTGGATGGGGGTGATCCTGACCATCAGTCGTTATCGGATCAGCCGCGCAAGTCATCAGGAAATGCTGGAGCGTCTTTCCAATAGGTAGTTTGCCCAGGACCTTCGGATCCGGGTAAGCAATCGTCACAGGATCAGGCTTGTACTTGTTCGATACAACGGGCAAGTCGCGCAATGCCCTCACGAATGTCCGGGACCGTGGCCCACCCAAAAGCGAGACGAATGAACGGCCCATGATCGGCGTGGATGTGGAATTCCCAACCGTGAGCAAAGCTTACCTCGTGCTCGGCCGCCACCGCTTCCAGCTTGTCTGTATCTACTCCATCGGGGACTTTCACCCAGATGAACAACCCGCCGGGCGGGTGAGACCATGAGCACAGATCGTCAAGCTCAGCTTCCAGCGCACTAAGCATCGCGTCGCGCTTTTCCTTTAAGCCAACATTCGCCCGCTCACAGTGCTCCCATAGATTGTTTTGCAAAAACTCGGCGGTGATCGCGGCAGCCAGTGTGTTGGGACCGGCATCGTGTCGCCGGGCAATGAGCCGGTCGAACAGCTCGTCTGATGACGCAGTGAGATAACCGAGACGGACTCCGGGGCAGAAGATTTTCGATAAGGAGCACAGGTAGATCTGGTTGGGACCGTCATCCAGGGCGTAAAGCGCCGACGGCTTAGGGCTGGTCTCGAAATGAACGTCGCCGTAACAATTATCATCGACCACAATGCAATCGTACTCACGCGCGAGTCTTAGCAACTCGACACGCCGCTCTCGTGGCATGACCGCACCGGTCGGATTCTGGTAGGTCGGTATCGTGTAAATGAAGCGCGGCAGCCGATCTTCTTTGTGCAGACGCACGAGGGTTTGTGCCAACGCGTCCATCTTCATGCCGTGCTCATCGAGTGGCACACCGACCATTTCGATACCCAGCGCATTGTAGGCGTCGATGGTGCCCGCATAGCTGTACTCCTCCATGACCACGACATCGTCACGACCCAGGCACAACGTCTCCGCAACCAGGGTTACCGCCTGCATGGAACCGTTCGTCAGCATGATCCGCTCAGGGTCCATCGCCACCCCTTCACGGTCCAGCTCTCGTTTAGCCATCAACCGTCGCAGACCCTCGTGTCCCAAATTTCCGGGGTAAGTGTTGAGTTCCACCGCGTGCTCACGAACCGCACGGGCCGCCGCCTCGGCCAGCTCCTCGGTGGGAAAAGTCTCCGGGTTGGTGGTACCGGTACTGAAATCCATGGGGTCCATCATGCAACTGCCCTCGCAAGACTCAGACTGCAATGTGGCGGGAAAGATATTTGGAAGCGACGACGCATTGTCCACGAACCGCTCTTCCTTTGTGAAACGTCAATATGCGGAAGCAAATACTTTTTTGGTCGACTCATCGCTCATCTCCGATTTGTAGTCTGACTATCTGGAGAGCATATCGTACAACCCTGCCGATGATAAACTTCACTGGCAGCAAGTGGTCAATAACCAACCAAATCCGTTTCAAAAAAATGGCTAAAATTTGGCGGGCGCCGGAATTCACTAAGCGGGCAAGTATTCGTCCCTGCGGATCCGCATCGTCGCCGATGCCATACTTGCCAATGAAATCTGGACATCCATTAATTGTCAGATTTTTAGTGGATGTCCTTATTTGTTGTGTTCCAATGGTGGTGGGCGTCATGCGAAAGGGTGTTTATTCGTCCTATACTTGGCTTGCCTGATTTTAATGCCGAGGATTTTTTGGATAAAGTACAGCGAATGACGGAGCAGAGAAAAGAATAACGACAAACACATTGATGTTGAGCTTTTGATCAGTATGAGGGTTCATGGAGGTGTGTTTTTAACCATTACTATAAGGAAGCGGAAACAGAATGAAACGCCAATTATTAATAGCCGTAGCGGTAAGCGCGGTACTGGTCGGTTGTAGCGAAGAGGCTGCAGAGCCTGTGTCAAAAGCCATGATATTAGAGACCCAGGAGCAGCGCGTTAGCTATGGCATGGGTATTGGTCTTGGTGAGAGTATCAAGCAGGAGCCGTTCGGTATTGACGTTGATGCTTTTGCTGAAGGGGTTCGTCACGCTGTAGAAGGCGGTGAGCAGTTGATGACTCCGGAAGAGATCATGCAAGTGATGCAAGAATTCCAGCAAGCGCAGGTAGCCAAGCAGCAGGAAGAGGCTAATAAAGCGGGTGATGCGAATAAAGCCGAGGGTGAAGCCTTTTTGGCCGAGAACAATACTAAGGAAGGGGTGGTCACTACTGAGAGTGGTTTGCAGTATAAAATCATGGCCGAAGGCGCTGGTGCGAAACCGGCAGCAACCGATACCGTTGAAGTTCATTACGCGGGTACGCTGATTGATGGCACTGAATTTGATAGTTCCTACAAGCGCGGCTCTACGGTGAGCTTCCCTGTTAATGGCGTGATCGCGGGTTGGACTGAAGCTCTACAATTAATGTCTGCAGGCTCCAAGTGGCAGTTGTTTATTCCTTCTGATTTGGCCTATGGCCCACGCGGTACCGGCGGTGGTCCAATCGGTCCTAATGCTACGCTGATTTTTGAAGTGGAGTTGGTCGCTATTCAAGTCGCTGAAGCTGATCCTGCTTCTGAAGAATAAGCAGGAGTGATGCGATTGATGTAGACGACATCGTCGAATCATTGGTAAAAACCCCCAGCATGCAGGGGGGGTTTTTTATGTCTGTCGTTTGACCTTAACGCAAGGTGGGTTTTTAGTCTTCGCTTATGCACAAAGCCGTTGGAGGCAATGGTGAAGTATTGGTTGTTCTCCTTGCCAAAACTGACCGTAGCAATAGCCTTGCCGGTAGGTTTCCAGGGGTCGCATTCGGGGACGGTCCAGCGCGCTAGTTCTGTGAGGTTATTGGCATCCCACAGTTGTAGCGATCGATCAGAGTTGCCCGTGAGTAAACTTGGCCCGTCGGCGGAAAACGCCGCACTAATGAAGGCTTGGCCACGTTTAATGGCGTCGGCTCCAAGAGGGATCTCTCCAACCACCACGCCAGTTTGGTGTACGTCGTCAGCCCATTTGGCACCACTGACACTAAATTCTAAGAGACACATTTCTGCTCATTGTTGCTCCAGTCTAGCCCGCTAATCTCAGGTTTTGTACCTTCCTCTGATTCATTGTACGGGAT
>Ga0315339_1000492_pt1 | contig 48970 bp, 46 predicted proteins | sample ASW17metaG_FD_204514 | JGI IMG/M metagenome (GOLD analysis project Ga0315339, IMG submission 204514) | Ammonia-oxidizing marine archaeal communities from Pacific Ocean, United States - ASW #17 | ecosystem: Environmental > Aquatic > Marine > Oceanic | place: USA: California | collected 2016-12-05 | reverse complement strand
TTAGTTATTGGAATGGGTGCTGGTTCAATTTCAAGTTGGATGAGAGAATTACCAAAATTGATATGATCGAAGTTGATAAAATAAAAGACTTTTCAAATAAGATAAATGGTAATTTTGAGTTTAATTATGACTTGAAAAAAAGTAATTGGTTTAATATTGGTGGAAAAACAAAAGTTTATTTTAAACCAAAAAAATTGCTAGATTTAGTTCTTTTTTTAAAAGAATTTGGTCAAAAAGAAAAAATCTTTGTTTTAGGAGCTGGGTCAAACATTCTTATTAGTGACTATACTTTTGATGGCTTCGTAATAAAATTAGGTAAAAATTTTTCTAATATATCATTATTACCAAATAATATAATTGTTGCGGGTAGCGTTTGTAGTGATCGAAAATTATCTGAATTTGCACTTGAAAATGAGATTAGTGGTTTTGAGTTTTTATCTTGTATACCAGGAACAATTGGAGGAGGCATACGTATGAACGCTGGTTGTTTTAATAGAGAATTTAAAGATATTTTGGTTTCAGTTCAAGCGATAGATAGAAATGGGAGAGTTTTAACTATTCCTTCAAATAAAATTGCTTTCGAATATAGAAATAGTGATTTAGATAAAGATTTAATTTTTTTGAGTGCTTCTTTTAAAGGAAAAAAAAATAATAAAGATAAAATTGAAAAAAAAATGAGAGAATTAAAAATTATTAAAGATGAGGCTCAGCCAACTAAAATAAAAACAAGTGGCAGTACCTTTAAAAATCCAATCAATCAAACCAATAAGAAAGTATGGGAATTAATAAAACAGTCTGTTCCATTAAAAACTAATTTTGGAGACGCACATATTTCAAAAAAACATTGTAATTTTTTTGTAAATAAAAACAACGCTAGTTTCAAGGACATGAAAAAATTGATAGACTTTGTTGCGGAGAGAGTTGAAAAAAAAACAGGAATAAAATTAGAAAAAGAAATAAAAATACTTGAATAATTATGAAGAGAAAAATTTTAATTTTATGTGGTGGAATTTCTAAAGAAAGATTAATAAGCTTAGAAACCGGTAGAGAAGTAGCAAAAGAATTAAAGAAAAAAAAATATAAAGTAATTAGTTGTGAGCCAAATAATAATTTATTAAAAAATATAAAATCTTTCAAACCAGATGTAATTTTTAATGCATTACACGGACAGTTTGGTGAAGACGGTTATATCCAAACAATATTGGAGGTACAAAAAATTCCATACACTCATTCAGGTGTCCTTGCATCATCGATTGCAATGGATAAAGAAATTTCAAAAAAAATATTTTTAAAAAATAAAATATTAACTCCTAAATATATCAAATTTTCCTATGGAGCAGAGAAAAAAAATATTATTAAAAAAATTGAAAAAAAATTAAAGTTTCCTGTGGTAATTAAACCGATAAATGAAGGATCTAGTGTTAATGTTTACATATGTAACAAAAAAAATATTTTAAAAAATTTAAAAGTACTGAGTTCTTACAAAGAAGTTTTAATTGAAGAATTTATACCTGGAAGAGAAATACAAGTAGCAATACTGGGTAAAAGAAAATTAGGAGCTATAGAACTAATACCTAAAAGAAAATTTTATGATTATGAGGCTAAATATAATCCAAAATCTAAAACAAAGCATATAATTCCTGTTGAATTAAGTAAAAAAAATTTAAATAAAATTATGAACATTTCGCTTAAAGCGCATAAATTAATTGGGTGTCAAGGAGTTACTAGATCTGATTTTAAATTTTATAAAAATAAATTTTACTTATTAGAAATTAATACGCAACCTGGCATGACAAAACTTTCATTGGTACCAGAAATAGCAGAACATTCAGGAATGAGCTTTATAGATTTAATTGAATGGATAATAAAAGATGCTTCAATTAAAAAATAAAAAAATAAAATCACTTTTTTATATATTGTTATTTATAATGTTAAATACAATTACTATAGGATATCAAAATAGCAAAAGTCAGCCTATTACAGAAATTAAAAATATAAAGGTTAATGGACTATCAGAATTAAATAATTTTAAAACTACCCAAGCTTTAAATTCAATTTTGACGAAAAATATATTTTTTATAAATAAAAAAAATTTAATTAAAATTTTAGGTCAAAATAACTTAATTGAATCAGTTTATATTAAAAAAGTTTATCCAGATTTATTACTTGTAAATATTAAGAAGGTAAATTTTTTAGCAATAACAAATCAAAATAATAAGAAATTTATAATTGCCTCTAATGGAAAACAAATTCCATTTTCAGATGTTGATCTTTTTAACCAAAAGCTACCTTTTGTTTTTGGTGAATTTAACTATGATTATTTTTTAGAACTAAAAAAAATAATTGATAAATCTCAATTTAAATTTGATGAAATTAAAGCCTTTTATTTTTTTCATAGCAATAGATGGGATATTAAAACAAATGATGATCTATTAATAAAACTTCCTCATAAAAACTTATCTAAAGCATTAAAAATTGCACATCAAATAAAAAAAAATAAAAAATTTAAAAATAATAAGATTCTTGATTTAAGAATAGCAAATCATATCATTACCACATATGAATGAAAAAAATTTTGATATTTATATTGATTTAGGTTCTTCTAAAATTAGAGCAGTTGCTTTTAGTAAGGCCAATAAAGAAGAAAAATTTTTTATTGAAAAAGATAATATTTTATCACTTAAAAAAAAAGAATTAAATTTTTTTAAAACAGAAAAAATTATTGAAGATATTATTTATGAATTAGAAAAAAAAACTGATACTTACATGAATAATATTAGTTTGATGTTAGATACATCGGATGAGATATCTATTAGTTTGTCTTTATCAAAAAAAAATGATGGGAAAAAAATTGAAAAAAAAGATATTCAATATTTAATTCAAGATGGAAAACAACAAATCTTAAAATATTATCCTGATAAAAGTATTATTCATATAATAATTAGTAATTATAAGATTGACAATCAAGACTACGATTATTTGCCTGATAATATTAAATGTAAATTATTTTCAATTGATATTTTTTTTATTTGTTTTCCAAAAGTATTAATTCAAAATTTAGAATATTTGTTTCAAAAAAATCAAATATCAATTAATCAATTTTTATGTTCTAGCTATACAAAATCTTTAAATTATAAAGAACAATTTCCAACTTTTGAAAAAATTGCTTTTATAGATATAGGATATGAAAAAACTTCTATAATAATTTATGAAAAAGAAAAGTTGAAAGCCTTTAATGTATTAACAATAGGTGGAAATCATATTACAAAAGATATTTCAAAAGTTTTAGGCTTAAGCACAAATGAGGCTGAATTAATAAAAAACAATTTAAATAAAGATATTCTTTTTTCAGAAAAAAATCAGGATGAAAAAACTTTTAAAGTAGACCTTTTAAACGATTCTATAGGAAAAAAAGTATCTTTAGGATTGATAAAAAAAATAATTTTTGCAAGAATTGATGAAATATTAAATTTAAGTTTCAAAACAATTAAATTTCATGAAGATTTAAATGATATTAATAAACTAAAAATTGTATTAATTGGAGAAGGATCTAAAATTTTAGACAATAATTCTATTCATATAAAGGAAACCGTCCCACTTTTTGAAGAAATAGATTTTTTAATAGAATCAGGGATTAATATCTGTGAATCTGGACTTAAATTAAGTAAAGGCCTTAATAAACAAGAGGTTGTAGTAGTTCCAAAAAAAATACTTGTTACAGGGTTTTTTGAAAAATTATTTCATTTTTTTAGCTAGAAAATTGTATTTTTTTGTAACATTTGTTGTTTTTTAAAGAACTCAAAATTTTACTATAAACTTTTTATGTCTGTACTTAATCAAAAAACAATAAAAAAACCTATTATAATTGATGGAGTAGGATTACATAGTGGAGAATCGGTAAACCTGAAAATTAAACCTGCAGAATCAAATAGTGGAATAGTATTTAAAAGAATTGATCTTAAAAAAAATAATTTTGTTACTCCCGATATATTTAATGTAAGCAATACAACTCTTTGCACAACAGTTTCAAATGAATATGGTGTAAGCGTTTCAACTATTGAACATTTAATGGGAGCATTATTTGGAAAAGGTATTGATAATGCACTTATAGAAATTGATCATGAGGAAGTTCCAATTTTAGATGGATCAGCAAAAATTTTTATTGATAAAATAAATTCTGCTGGAATTGAAATAAGTAATACACCTATTAAGATAATAAAAATTGAAAAAAAAATTGCGATAAAAGATGGTGATAAATTTATCTCGATTGAGCCTAATAAAATTAGTTTAGATATAGATTTTGAAATTAAATATAATAATCCTCTAATTGGAAACCAAAGAAATAAAGTTAACGTGTATGAGTCGGATTTAACAGACATATATAATTCAAGAACTTTTTGCTTATATGAAGATATAGAAAAATTAAAAAAACTGAATCTTGGGAAAGGTGGAACATTAGACAATGCACTAGTAGTTAAAAATGATGTTGTTTTAAATGAAGGTGGCTTAAGAAATAGAAAAGAATTTGTAAACCATAAAATCCTAGATTGTATGGGAGATCTTTATTTGTCAGGTTTTAAAATTATAGGTAAAGTTGTATGTTCACAAGGGGGGCATAAACTTACTAACCAGCTATTAAGAAAAGCATTTATTGATAAAAAAAATTTTTCAATTATTGAAATTAAAGAAAAAAACATACCGCATACGCTAATCAATCGAAATATCTTAAAATCAATAGCATAAAAGTTTACAGTTTTTATAAATATCTGTTAAATATTTTAAATGAATAATTTTCTTCAAATTTCATTTATCATTATTTGTCTCTTTCTTAGCTCATGTTCTAAAGAAGAAAAAGTATCAGTTATCAAAGAAGAAAGTCTAGAATTACAAATGATTGATGCTTACAAAGAGGGTCTTAAAGCATTTAACGAACAAGATATTTTGTTTGCTGCTAAAAAATTTAATGAAGCTGAAATTTTATATCCGCAATCAGCGTGGGCTCCAAAAGCTGCTTTAATGGCAGCATATTCTTATTATTCCCAGGATTATTTTAATGATGCAATTTATGAATTAGAAAGATTTATAAAAACTTATCCGTTTTCTCCAAGAATAGATTATGCACATTTTCTTTTAGCAATGTGTCACTATGAAAGTATAGTTGATGAAAAAAAAGATCTTAAACCTCTTCTACAAGCATTAGAAAAATTTAAATTTATAATTAAAAAATACCCAGAAACAGATTTTGCGCTAGATTCTCAGTTTAAGTTAGATTTAATTTATGATATTTTAGCATCAAAAGAAATGTATTTAGGTAAGTATTATATAAAAAAAGAAAAGTGGGTTGCAGCAATCAATAGATTTAAAACAATTGTTGAGGATTATGGTACAACTGTTTATGTCGAAGAAGCGCTTCATAGACTTGTAGAGGTTTATTATAAAATAGGTTTAGTTGAAGAGTCAAAAAAATATGCAGCGTTGCTAGGATATAATTATTTAAGTAGTGAATGGTATGCTCAGTCATATCGTGTTTTTAATAAGAATTACTCACTCTCAACTAAAAAAATAAAAAAAAAGGGTAATTTTATATCCAGGAAATTTAAAGTTCTTTTTGATTAATACATGTCAATTGATTTAATTAAAAAAAATTATTTAAAAAAAATTAAATTATTTAAAAGATACAATAGATTTTATTATAATAATAATAAACCACTAATTAGTGATCAAAAATTTGATGAATTAAAAAGAGAAATTTTAAACTTAGAAAAAAATAATTTATTTTTAAGAAGCAAATCGTCACCTTCAATTTCAGTAGGGTTTAAATCCTCAAAAAATTTTAAGAAAGTAAGACATAAGGTATCAATGCTTTCCTTAGGAAATGCTTTCAACAGAGAAGATTTAATTAATTTTGAAAAAAAAATTTTTAATTTTTTAAGCTTAAAAAAAGATAATGAAATAGAGTATAGTGCGGAACCAAAAATTGATGGAATTTCTGCATCTTTGATTTACAAAAATGGAAAATTTGTTCAAGGACTTTCAAGAGGTGATGGTGTTGAAGGTGAAGATATTACGGAAAATTTAAGAACGATAAATGATATACCTAAAATTATTATAGCAAAAAATTTTCCTTTCGAAATTGATATAAGAGGAGAAGTATTTATTAGAAATAATGATTTTATAAATATAAAAGAGAAATTTGCAAACCCCAGAAATGCAGCGTCAGGATCATTAAGACAAAAAGATCCAAGTATCACAAGTAAAATACCATTAAAATTTATTGCTTATACTTATGGGCATGTGAAAAGTATGAATGTTAATTCACAATCTGAATTTTTAAAAAATTTAAAGCTTTGGGGTTTTAAAATAAATCAATTTAATAAGATTATAACAGGAGTTGATAATTTAATTATCAATCATAAAAACATAGAAAAAAAAAGAAAAGAAATTGATTTTGATATTGATGGTATTGTCTATAAGATTAATGACTTTGGTTTACAAGAAAGATTAGGTTACGCTGCGAATGCACCAAGATGGGCTATTGCGCATAAATTTTCTGCAAATAATTCAATTTCAGAAATTTTAAATATAGAAATTCAGATTGGAAGAACAGGAGCACTAACTCCAGTAGCAAAAATAAAACCAGTTAATATTGGAGGGGTAATGGTATCTAATGCTACTCTTCACAACGAAGATGAAATAAATCGAAAAGATATTAGAATAAATGATACTGTAACAATAGAAAGAGCTGGAGATGTTATTCCACACGTAATATCTGTAGATTTAAAAAAAAGAAAAAAAAATTCTAAAAAATTTTTATTTCCAAACAAATGTCCATCTTGTGGATCATTAACCGTCAAAGATTTTAACGAAATAACAAAAAAAAAAGATGCCGTAAGAAGATGCACTAGTGAAGGTTATGAATGTGAAAAAATTGCGATAGAAAAAATTAAACATTTTGTTTCAAAAGAAGCATTTAATATAGATGGATTAGGAAAAAAAATTGTAGAAAATTTATGGAAATTTAAATTAATAAAATTACCTCAGGATGTTTTTAAATTAGATTATGAAAAAATTAAAAATTTAGAAGGATGGGGAAATTTATCAGTATCAAATTTAAAATATTCTATAGATACTAAAAAAAAAATTTCATTTGATAAATTTATTTTTTCTTTAGGAATAAGACATATTGGACAAGAAAATGCTAAACTTTTAGCCAAACATTTAAAATCACCAGATAAATTTTTTAAATTATCTTCTAATATGAATATGAATGAACTCTTAAATATTGATGGAATTGGAGAAACACAAATAAACTCAATCAAAAATTTTTTTTTAAATAAAATTAATTTAGAAGTTTTATCTGAACTTAAGAAAATTCTTAAAGTTGATAATGTTGTTCAAATTAATAAAACTAGAATTTTAAAAAATAAAACCTTTATGCTAACAGGAAAATTAAGGGAAATGAGTAGAGCAGAAGCTAAATCTTTAATTGAAAAAAATTCAGGAAAAATAATAAGTAATGTTAATAAAAAACTTAATTATTTAATCATTGGAGAAAAGCCAACAATAAAAAAGATTAATATTGCAAAAACATTAAATATTAAAGTAATTACTCAAGATGAATGGATAAAAATGTTAGATAAGACCAGCTAACCATTTTCTTTCATTTTTATTTAAAAATTTCGAATATTTAGTATAAATATTTAAGTGGTAATTAAACAAATAATCTCTTTCACTTTCGTTTAGTAATTTATAATTTATTAATTTTGTTTCTATTGGTGCCAAAGTTAAATTTTCAAATTGTAATTTATTTTTATTTTTTTTAATAAAAACCAAATTTTCTATTCTAATTCCATAATGACCTTTCTTATAATAACCAGGTTCATTACTTAAAATCATACCTTCCTTAAGTTTAACGGAATTATATTTTGAAATAGATTGTGGTCCTTCATGGACATTTAAAAAGAAACCAACGCCGTGTCCTGTTCCATGGGCATAGTCCAGTCCTTTTCTATTTAAAAACTTCCTAGCTCGGCTATCAATTTTTTTACCAGTATGAATTTTGTTTAAATCTGTTTGTGCAACAGCTATATGGCCTTTTAATACATTGGTAAAAACATTTTTAATTGATTGTTTTTGTTTAGAGAAACAAATTGTTCTTGTAACATCGGTAGTACCAAAATTATATTGTCCTCCAGAGTCACACAAAAAAATATCATTTTTGTCTATAATTTTATTAGATTTTTTATTTACTCTATAGTGAATAATTGCTCCATTAGATCCTGAGCCAGCTATAGTCTCGAAGCTTGGAAATAAATAATCTTTGTTGAGTTTTCTAAACTTTTCTAATTTATTTTTAGCTTCTATTTCTGTTATTCTTTTTTTATTAATATTTTTAATCCAAAAAATAAATTTTGTTAAAGCAAGACCATCTTTTAAATGAGCATTAACTGTATGTTTTATCTCTAATTTATTTTTAATTGACTTCATCAGATAACAAGGGTCAATTTTTAGCTTAATTTTAAATAATTTTTTAATGATAGATTCATTGGAAATAGAGCAGGTTAAATTATCTATACAGAAATTTTTACCTTTTAATTTATAAATTATTTTTGAAAAATCTTTATAAGTACAAAAAATTAAATTTTTATATTGTTTATCTTTTTTTATTTTATGAATTTTTTTAGGGCATGAAAAAAAAAATATTTTTTTTTTATTTGTTAAAATAATTTTGCAATTAGGTATAGGGCTGTTTGGATTATCTTTACCTCTTAAATTTAATATCCATGCTACATTTTCAGGCGAGCTTATAAATATATTTTCAATATTTTTTGATTTAATTTTTTTTAATAATCTATTAATTTTAGAATTTATACTTTCTCCAGTTACAGTACTTTTTAGGCCATAAAAGGAATTAACTAAATTTTTTTTTTTCTCTTTATAAATTTTATCAATAAAATTTGATTCAATAGGTAACAAATTAAAAATATTATTAAAATTTTTTTTTATTAAAGAGCTTGTAAATAGTTGTGGATCAAACCCTAAAAGTAATTTTTTTTTGTACTTATTTAAGGTACTCCTTAGTGAAAATTTTGGTATTTCAACTATTTTAAAATATTTGCCTGACTGAATTTGAGCTTGAAGAGTATACCTACCATCAACAAATAAAAAATTTTCTTTTCTTAATATTAGAGCAAATCCAGCTGAGCCATCAAAATTAGAGATTGTTTTTAGTCGATCTGGAGATGCAAATTCAGAAAAGTACGCATCATTTTTTGGAACAATATATCCATCTAAATTATGAATATTAATTAAATTTTTTAGTTTTTTAATTTTTTCTTTTATCATTTAATTCTCTTTTGATATCTAATCCAACCAGGACTTTTATTTCCTTCTTCAATTTCAAAGTCTTGATTAAATTCAAAATCTTCTTCATTATTGTCTTTTTCGTCAAAAAAACTATTTTTTTCAATATTTTTTTCTGGCAATTCTTCAATAAACCTTGAAGCCATACTGTCAATCCAATCTCCCTGATAAAATCTATTCATTGAAAAAGATACTATTAGTTTCTTTTTTGCTCTTGTAATTCCAACGTATGCAAGTCTTCGTTCTTCTTCTAGTCCGCTTTGTCCCTTTTCTTCAATAGATTTTTGGTGTGGAAACAAACCTTCTTCCCAGCCAGGTAAAAAAATAACATCAAACTCTAAACCTTTTGATCCATGCATAGTCATCATATTTACTTTTTCACCCTTCCAATCCTGATCAATTGATGTTGCAAGAGATACATGATCTAAAAAACTATCCAAGTTATCAAATTCTTTCATGGCACTCAAAAGCTCTTTAATATTTTCTAATCTATTTTCATTTTCTAAATCTTTTTTATTTTTAAGCATTGAAGAATATCCAGACTCATCTAAAATAATTTGTAATAATTTAATATGACTAATTTTTTTAATTTTTAAATCGTTTCTCCATTTATTCATAAAAATTAAAAAGGAATTAAGACCTATTTTTGTTTTTGGTTTAATTAAATTTAATTCTATAAGCTTTCTCGAGGCTAATTCTAGATTGATAGAATTTTTTTTAGCAAATTCGTGAATTTGTTTTATTGTTGTTTCTCCAATCGATCTTTTTGGATTGTTAACTATACGGTCGAATGCCAAATCATCTTTTTCTTGATTAATTAACCGTAGGTATGCAACGCAATCTTTTATTTCTGCTCTTTCATAAAACTTGATTCCCCCAAGTATTCTATACGGCAAACCAATTTTAAGAAAACGTTCTTCAAATTCTCTAGTTTGAAATATTGCTCTTACTAAAATAGCAATATTATTAAAAGAATATTTTTTATTTAATTTTTTTTCTATTTCATCAGCAATTCCACTTGCTTCGTCTCTACCATTTTTGAAACAATTTAAATTTACTAGGTCACCTTCATCCAAAGTTGTTTCTAAAGTTTTTCCTACTCTATTTTGATTATTTGCAATTAAATTAGAAGCAACAGATAAAATATTTTGAGAAGACCTATAATTTTTTTCTAATCTAATTATTTTTGAATTTTCATACACTTGATCAAACTCTAAAAAATTTTTTATTTCAGCTCCTCTCCAACTATAAATGGATTGATCATCATCACCAACACAACAAATATTTTTATGTTTATTTGCTAAAATATTTAACCATTTACTTTGAATAAAATTTGTGTCTTGGTATTCATCTACTAAGATGTATTTAAAATTGTTGGAGTAAATTTCTCTAATATCTAAATTGTTTTCAAGTATTTTAACACAGTGCAATATTAAATCTCCAAAGTCACAAGCATTTAGGTCTAATAATTTCTTTTGATAAATTTTATAAAGTGGTAAAACTGTTTTTTCATAAATATCTTTTTTATTGACTGCTACATCGTCAGGGTAAAATCCTTTATTTTTCCATCTATCAATTATTGAAAGAGTGTATTTGGGTGCTAATTGTTTAATATCAATATTTTCTGCTTTACAAATATTTTTAATTAATCTCACCTGATCATCAGTATCGATAATTGTAAAGTTTGAATTTAATCCTGCAGCTGGAGCATGCATTCTTAGAAGCTTTGCACAAATTGAATGAAAAGTGCCAAGCCATGACAAACCAATTGCTTCAGTTTTAAGAATAGAACTAACTCTATTTTGCATTTCTTTAGCAGCTTTATTTGTAAAAGTTACTGAAAGAATTTGATTAGGAAATGCTTTTTTTTCTTTAATTATGTTGGCAATTCTAGATGTTAGAACCTTTGTTTTCCCTGAACCAGCACCAGCTACAATTAATAGGGGACCATCTAGATGTAAAACAGCTTCTTTTTGCTTGTCATTTAGATTTTTTAAATATTCTGGGTTCAACATTTATAATTTATAACTATAACTCAAATAATTTTATTATATGTACAAGATATTTAAATTAAAGCCATGGACTAAATTAACTTCACAGGTAAAATCTTACCTCAGAAAGTTAACTTCAGAGATAAAACATCACCCAGATGTAGAAAAAATAACTTCATGGATAAAAGCAGATCCTAAAGTTAGTTTATTTAATAAATTAGTAATTTTAAGCATTATTTCATTATTTGCAATTTTGTTTTATTTATTAACACCGGCTTTATATGATTATGGGTCATTACAAAAGCAATTAAAATTACATTTACTTAATGAATTTAATTTAAACATTAATGTTTCAAATAATATTCAATATAAGATTCTTCCCTCTCCTCATTTTGATATTAAAAATTCAGTTATTTATAGTGATACAAAATTTAATAAAAATAAATTAGGAGAATTAAAAAATTTAAAACTCTATATTTCTTCAAAAAATCTTCACGATCAAAAAAAGATAAAATTAAAAAGTATTGAAATTAAGAATTCGTTATTTTTTTTGAATGAAGAAAATAAAAAATTTTTATTTTTTTATTTTAATAATAAAAATTTTAATAAAAATTTAATAATAAGAAAAAGTAAATTCTTTTTAAAAAATAAAGATAATATTATTTCTATTTTCCCAATTAAAAGTATAAATTTAAGATATAATAAAAAATTATTTATTAATGAAGTTTTTATAAATGGAATAGCCTTTAATTCAGATTTTAACCTTAATGTTAAAAAAAAATTCCAGGATAATAAAAGTTTAAATTTTGGTTTAAAATTTCCAAAAATTAATTTATCAATTGAAAATACATTGTTATCTTTAAATGATACTGATCAAAAATATAAAGCGTATAGTATAATTAATTTTTTTGGAGCAGAAATTAAATCAGAATTTGATATTTACGAAAATTCTTTAGATTATAAATCTAATAAATCAATAGTTTTTAATAATCAAGTAGATTTTTATGGGTCTATAGCATTCAAACCGTTTTATCTAAAAAGCAATATAATTTTAAACCAAATTAATTTAATTAAAATATTAAATAATAATAGTTTATTTTTTAAAATTATAGATAAAGAAAATTTTATTCATAAAAATTTAAATTCAAATATTTCATTAGATATAAAAAATTTTTCAAAAGATAATATATTTAATAAAGCTAAAATTTTTATTGAAACTCAAGATGGTCTGATAAAATTTGATAATACATTATTTATTTCAGAAAAATTCGGTTATTTGAAAATTCTTAATAGTAATTTTTATAAAAAAAATAAAGAACTTTTTTTAAAATCAAATATTTTTCTTAATATTCATAATAAAAAAAATTTTTATAATATTTTTCAAATACAAAAAAAGTATAGAAAAGATTTAAGAAATATTAATTTTGAAGTTGAATTTAACTTAACTTCTGGCAAAATAAAAATAACCAAGTTTCAAATGAATAATAATACTTCAAATGATTTAGCTGATAAGATTAATAATGTTATTTCATTTAGTAATATTGATGTTAATAAAAATCTTAATAATTGGATTGTTCTTAAAAGATTACTCAATACTGTTATAGCTGAAATTAACTTGGGCTGATCATTTTTTTTGGATTAACTATTTTATCATAGTCTTTTTCTTTAATTAATTTAGATTTAATAGTTTCTTCTCTAAGAGTTGAATTATTTTTAAGTGCTTTTTTAGCAATTTTTGCAGCATTGTCGTAACCTATATGTGGTGAAAGCGCTGTTACCAACATTAGTGAATTTTCAAGATGTTCTTTAATTCTTTTTTTGTTTGCCTTGATATCTTTTATACAATAAATGGCAAAGTTTTTTGTGCTGTCTGCTAATATATCAATTGATTGTAAAATATTATGAGCAATTAAAGGTTTAAAAACATTTAGTTCAAAGTGACCATGCGAACCTGCCATAGTAATTCCTGTGTGATTACCAATTATTTTTACACAAACCATCGTAACAGCCTCACATTGTGTTGGATTAATTTTACCTGGCATTATTGATGAACCAGGTTCATTTTCAGGTAAAATTAATTCTCCATATCCAGCCCTAGGTCCTGATCCTAAAAATCTTATATCATTGGAAATTTTCATCAAAGTAACAGCTGCAGTATTGAGAGTGCCTGAAAAGTTTACTATTGAGTCATGAGCCGCTAATTCAGCAAACTTATTTTTTGCAGGTTTAAAAGGAAATTTTGTAATTTTTTTAATCTCATTTATTATTTTTTTATCAAAACCTTTTTTACTGTTTATACCTGTACCAACTGCAGTTCCACCTTGTGCTAAATAATAAATTTCTTTAAGTGCAGTTTCAATTCTTTCAATACTTTTTTTGAGTTGTATATAGTATCCTGAGAATTCTTGGCCTAAAGATATAGGTGTTGCATCTTGAAGATGAGTTCTACCAATTTTTATTATATTATTAAATTTTTTTACTTTTTTTTTAAGTTCTTTTTCTAATATTTTTAAATTCGGTAATAATTTTTTTTTAGTTTCATTTACTATAGATATATGCATTGCAGTAGGAAATACATCATTTGTAGATTGAGATTTATTTACATGATCATTAGGATGAACTGGTTTTTTTGTTCCTTTTCTTCCACCTAAAATTTCAATTGCCCGATTAGCAATAACTTCATTTACATTCATATTTGTTTGTGTACCTGATCCAGTTTGCCAGACTTTTAATGGAAAATGTTCAGAGTGTTTTCCTTTTATGACTTCATCAGATGCCTTTACAATAGAGTAGCAAATTTTTTTATTAATTTGATTATTTTTATAATGAACTATCGCAGCAGCTTTTTTAATAATTGCAATTGATTGAATAATAGAAGGTTTAACTAAAATATTTCCTATATCAAAAAATTTTTTTGATCTTTGTGTTGAAGCCCCCCAATATTTATCGGATGGAACACGTATGTTGCCTATGCTGTCAAATTCTTTTCTAAATTTCATTTATTAATTTTTTTAAAATAGGATAAAATTTCATATATAGTCATATATATATATAAAATAATCTTATAGGAGTAAAATGACAAATTTTGAAAAAGTTAAAATTTTTATGGAAACATTTGGTCAAGAAGTTAAAAAAAAGCCTTCTTTCAGCAATGATCAGATAAATCAATTAAGATACAGTTTAATCAATGAAGAGTTAGAAGAATTAAAAAAAGCTTTAAAAGAAAAAAATCTTATAGAGGTTGCGGACGCACTAACTGATATATTGTACGTCACTTATGGAGCCGGTCATGCATTCGGAATTAATTTAGATAACTGTTTTGGTGAAGTTCAGAGATCAAATATGAGTAAGTTAGGTGAGAATGGAAAACCAATTTATAATAAAGTTGGCAAGGTGATGAAGGGTCCCAAGTATTTTAAGCCAGATTTAAAAAAATTTATAGATTTAAGATAAAATAAAAAAACTATTTTAGCCTCTTTTTAATCTTTTATTATTTTTATCGAATGCGTGACAGGAACAGTTGTTTCTTTTAAATAAACCAATATCGTGAAAAAAAACTTTTATCGTTTCATATATCAAGTCTAAAAAAAAACTTTTTAAATTCCAAAAATGAAAACTAACACCAATGGACGGTTCTAAAGATTTAACGTAGTGCCACCAACCTCTTGGTATATAAATTAAGTCACCTTTTTTTAATTTTACTTTAATTACTTTTGCTTTTTTAAAAAGAGGAAATTTATTTGATTTTATTTTTTTTAAGTCTATGTGACTAGTTGTACTTATTCTTTCAAATTTGTCATTTATATACATATATTTATTAAATTTAGGAGAAACTAAATAAAAGATTTTTTTTCCTTTAACTTGAACATTTATATTTTCTGACCAGTCACAATGAAAGCCTGTTATTGAATTTTTTGGACCTATCCAGCTTAATACGTGACAAAATATTGAATTTGATTTTATATATTCGTAATCAATATCTTTAATAAGTTCTGGAAATTTTTTAAAAAGATAAAAGGTTGTAAGATAGTTTTTGGTCTTATTTGAAGAAATTTGTGATATATAATTTTTAAACTTGATTGAAATAATTTTCCCTTCATTTGAAGCCGTATTTCCTCTAACAGTATTAACTTTTAAATTTGAGCCTTTAATATTTTTTAAATATTTAAAAGTCCATTTTTTTGAAGCTACCCATTTATTAGCGTAATTTTCTACTAGATAAGGCTCATCTTTATTACTTAAATCTAATGAATTTCTTTTTTCAATATTTTTATATTTCATTTTACAGTATTTATAATGGCAATATTTAAAAAAAAATATATATATTGTGAAAAAGAAATATTCTATTTATTTAAAGCCACATGTATAAATTTTATTATAAATTAACACTATTATTAAAAAGAATTATTCATTACGATAAACCTTTGCGTATTGCATTACTTGCATATTTGAGTTTAAAATTTAAAACTTTCAAACCTCATTATGAAAGCATTCTTTATGAAGGGTGCCTTGAAGCTAAAAAACTTGGCATCGATAGAGTATCAGTTTTAGAATTAGGTGTAGCTGGTGGAAACGGCATAATAGCACTTGAAAAATATAAAAAAAAAATTGAAAAAGTTTTAGATATAAATATTGATATTTTCGGATTTGATACTGGTGAAGGATTGCCAAAAACAGAAGATGTAAATGAAGATCTCCCTTTTTTTTGGAGAACTGATTTATATAAAATGGATAAAGAAGCTTTATCCAAAAGAATAGATAGTAAAATTTTTTATGGTGATGTTAAAAATACTGTAGGTGATTTTGTTAAAGTAAATAAAAATAAAATTTGTTGTATTTTTTTCGATCTTGATCTTTATACTTCTACGATAAATTTTTTAAATCAAATTCCAAAAATTGATAAACATCTTTTACCTAGAGTTTTATGTTATTTTGACGATGTTTATGTACCTGAAAATTATATAACTCATTTTAATGGAGTATTTAAAGCAATAAATGAATTTAATAAAAAAAATTCAGAATATCAGCTAGGCACTTCAGTGGATCATCACAAAAGTTTCAAATTTCCATTATCTAAAACTTCAATGTATACACTTCATTCATTAAATAATGATTTATACAAAAAATTTATAAGCTCCGATATTGAAAGTGACTTATCAGCTGGTTCAACTCAAATGAGAAATATTATTGAATAATTAGTTACTGTATATATTAACATTTCTTCCTAAGCCTGCCCCAGTTGTTTTAATTAATGTGTAATTTTTAAAAATTTGAGTATGTTTTTTATCTAAAAAATTAATAGCTATTATGTAGTGTTTTTTTTTAGATCTTTTTTTACTTATGTAAATTTTTTTTATTAATTTTTTATATAAATTTAGATTTTTTTTAGTTGGCAAATAAAAAGGATCATTTAAGATATAGGTATCAACTTTAAAATTTATAAAATTTATTTTTAATATATCAGCATGTTTAATGAATAGTCTTGGAGATTTATCTTTTTTTGCTATTTGATAAGCTTCTTTGTCTATCTCATAACCATAAATTTTAGCTTTAGTATTTTTGGCCAAAAAACTTGTAATTCTTCCAAAACCACATCCAAGTTCTACAACTTTTTCAATTTTATTTTTATTAATAAATTGTGAAATTTTATGATTGAAATAATAAGGACATGGATGAATGTGTGGGGGTTTAAAAGATTTTCTATTTTTATAATAAATAATAGAATATAAAATTTCAAAAGATATTATTTTAAAAATTTTGTGTCTATATGCTACAAGAGATTTATAGAGTATATTGATCATATTTATTAAAATTAATTTTTATACTGTTTTTTTAATATATATATATAAATAAAAGTATAATTAAATTTAATAATAGATTTAGGAGTCACAACTTAATGAAATCAATTATGTATCATTATATTAGAAATTTTAATAAAAAATTTCCTTATTATAACAATTTAGAAATAAATACTTTTAAAAAACAAATAAAAAAATTTTCAGAAATTGGAATTGCTGATAATAAAAACGAAATATATTCTTATAACAGCAAGATTATTTTAACTTTTGATGATGCCTTGAAAGATCATTTATGGGCAGCTGAAGAGTTAAATAAAAACCAACTTATTGGGTTATTCTTTGTCCCAACTCTTCCTTTTAAAAATAATGATATACTGGATGTTCACAAAACACACTTAATTGTTGGAAAAGTAGGGGGAATAATTGCATTAAAAGAACTTAAAAAATATTTACATAAAAAAAATTTAACAAATTTTTTTAATACAGATGAAAAGATAAAATATAAAATGGCATATTCTCAAAATAATGATCAAAAAGACAAAAGAGAGTTTAAAAAAATAATGAATTATTATGGAAATATTAAAATTAAACACAATATTTTAAATCATTTATTAAAAGTTTTTAATATTAATGCTAAAGCAAAAGATTATTATCTTTCAAAAAAAGAAATTAAATATATGTCAGAATTAGGAATGATAATTGGATCTCATGCAGAAAGTCATAGTCTTTTATCAAGATTGAGTTTTAAAAATCAGTTAAAGGAAATAAGAAATAGTAAAAATCTCTTGGAAAAGATTACGAGAAAAGAATGCGATACTTTTTGCTATCCTTATGGATCAAAAATTTCATATAATAATGACACTTTAACAGTATTAAAAAAATTAAAGTTTAAAATTGGATATAGTGTAAAACCTAGGGATATTTCAAAAAATGATTACTTAAATAAACCATTTGAATTACCTAGATATGATTGTAATTTATTTCTTTAATCCAATCTTGCTTGGTTAAAGGTACTTTTTTATCTCTTTCTTTTTTATTTTTGAGATAATTGCTAATAATCTCATTATTAAAATTGTAGTATAGTTTTTTTAAACTTTCAGGCGTAAAATCTTTTATTTTATATAATAATTTTTTATTATTATTATAGCTTAAATTAATTTTTTTTATTTTTTTAATATTTAAAATTATTTGGGCATAGACTTGAAACATATCCTTAATTAGTCGGTTTCCTATTTGATGAAAATTATCATCAGGAAATATTCTTGAGCGAATTTGATGAATTATTTGACCCATATCCACTCCTTCATTTAAATACATAAAAGTAGCACCAGCGTATTCTGGTTCATTATTTACAAAAGGAAAATAATTTGTTCCACTTCCTCTATAGTATGGACTTAAACCAAGATGTACATTTATTATTTTATTTTTATATTCATTTAAAATTTCACCCTTTAATAGTGAGGAGCCATAAACTACAATTAAATCTGGGTTTAAATCTTTAATTTCTTTTAAACAAATACTTGTTGAAATATAACCTTTTTCACAATTTTTATTTTTAGAATTATCTTTTGAATTACTTATATATGAATTAAAAAAATTATGTTCAGCTTTTCTTCTTAAAGATAAGTGATCTAATTCTAAACTAGCATTTTTACCTTCGGTAATTTTTTTTTTAATTTTATCTTCAAGAATTAAACCTTGTTCTGAATATGTTCTTAAAATTTTAATATTATGATAGCCACTTAAATATAATCTAAAACTTTTATGTCTTATTTCTGATGAAGTTAAAATTATTATTTTCATATTTTTTTAAGGGGCGTTCTGTTACCCGGTGCCCCAAACCGTGCTTTTATAATTAACCTAAATTAATTATGCAGCAAGTGCGTAACTTTCGTTAGCATTTAAAGTTTAGCCCGTCACGGTGGAACAATTCCGAACGAAAGAATAGCCTTTAGTCATCCGTCAATTCTGGTTCACCCCCATGTGTAAATTTGGTGGAGGTGGTGGGTACTGCCCCCACGTCCGCAATGGTTATTACGAAATTCGTTTATCGTTGTAGTTGGAAAACCAACATTATTAATATAAAAGCATTTACAAGAGATTCAATAAAAATCATGAAATTAACTAAAGAACAATTACAAGAGATTAAAGATCAACAGTCTCAACAGTATCAAACAAAAAGAGTTACAGCCCCTGAGCTTGAAAAAATTCTTTATGAAGCAATTCCAGCTTTAGATCATGGTTTTGTTAGAGTTGTCGATTATATGGGTGATGATACTTCTATAGTACAGTCTGCAAGAGTTTCTTATGGAAAAGGAACCAAGCAAGTTTCAACAGACAGCGGCCTAATAAAATATTTGATGAGGCATTGGCACAGCACACCATTTGAAATGTGTGAAATTAAATATCATGTTAAACTTCCTATCTTCATAGCTCGACAATGGATAAGACATAGAACAGCAAATGTTAACGAGTATTCAGCAAGATATTCTATATTAGATAAAGAATTTTATTTACCATCAACAGAAAATTTAGCAGCACAGTCATCAAGCAATAGACAAGGTAGAGGAGACGTAATTGAGGGAGAACAGGCCAAAGAAGTTTTAGAACTTTTAAAAAATGATGCAGAAAGAACTTATAATAATTATGAGATGATGCTTAATGAAAGGTTTGATGGGTCAACTATTGATGAAAGTAAAAAAGGCCTAGCAAGAGAACTTGCAAGAATGAATTTAACTTTAAATACTTATACCCAATGGTATTGGAAAACTGATTTACTAAACTTAATGAATTTTTTAAGATTGAGAGCTGATAGTCATGCACAATATGAAATAAGAGTGTATGCAGATATAATGCTAGATACACTGAAAAAATGGGCACCAATAACTTATGAAGCGTTTATGGATTATAGAGTAGGAGGAACAGAAGTTTCAGCAAAAGGTAAATTAGTTATTCAAAAATTAATTAAAGGTGAAAATATTAAATTTGAAAATTCAGGACTTTCAAAAAGGGAATGGAACGAACTAATGTTATCGTTTGAGCTTAAAAACAAGGTAGTTTAATTTCTTAATTGAAAAAATTGACAATATTTGCTTAATAATATTAAAAAATGGTATTTTAAAAATTAATAAATTATATAATTAAAAAAAGATAATTTTTAGTATACTTTAATAAATCATGGATAATAAAAATATTGTGCATTCAGAAAAATTTCCAAGTGTCATGCAAACTATGGATAATATAAATGTAGTAATAGTTGGACTTTATACATACTTTAATGTTCCAGTAAGAATATTACATCCTTTAGCAGATAGAATTGATGGAGTTAAAGCACATACTATATTTTATAAAAATTATGACTCAAACTTATTCAGCTTGCCTACTGAAAAAGAAGAAGACCTTTTTTTAAAAACAATTATTAAATTAAATCCTAAAATTGTAGCTATAAGTTTATTATCTCCGTATGTGTTGATTGCAAAAAGGATTACAGAATTAGTTAAGAAGCACACTGGAGCAGTAGTAGTTTGGGGTGGTGTTGGACCAACAATTACACCAGATGAACATATAAAGTTAACTGATATTATTTGTATAGGAGAAGGAGAAAGAGCTTTTGAAGAGTTAATAATTGCTATTCGGGATAATAAAGATTATTCAAATATAAAAAATCTTTGGTTAAATGATGGATCAAAAATTACTAAAAACCCTCAAGGACCACTAATACAAGAATTGGATACATTACCTTTTGCAGAATATGGAAATGAAAATATGTATTTTATAGAACAGAATAAATTAACAAAAGAGGATCCAGAGCTAGACCATAATATTTTGTATCTGCAATCTACACGAGGCTGCCCTTACAGTTGTTCATTTTGCGTTGAAACCATGTATCATGATATTTATAAAGGGCTTGGCAAGTTTGTAAGAAGAAGATCAGTTGATAGTATAGTGGAAGAAGTGAACACACATCTTAAAAGGCCTGGTAATACAAAAAAAAGGGTATATTTCATTGATGAAGTTTTTGGTTCAGCTCCAGGATTTATAGAAGAATACTCAGAAAGATTTCCAAAAGAAGTAGGTTTACCTTTTGATGTTTTATATCATCCAAAATCTTTAAAAGTAAAAACAATTGAAAAACTTGCTTCAGCAGGAGTTGCAGAAATAAATTTTGGAATTCAAACTGGGTCTGACAAAATTAGAAATGAAGTCTTTACAAGACCTGGGACTAATGAAGAAATTGTAGATCTTACTAATGAAATAAGTAAATATAAAATAAAAATAAGGTATGATTTAATTTTAGATAATGATTTTGAAACAAAAGAAACTTTAAAAGAATGTGTAAGTTTAATATTAAGATTACCGAAGCCAGTTATTTTTAATACATTTTCACTTCAACATTTTCCAGATTATCCGATGACTAAATTAGCCATTGATGCTGGTCATATTACAGAGGAAGAGTTAGATGATTGGCCTACGATGATGAGAAGGACTACAGAAAACTGGAAGTTTATTCCAAGATGGAAAAAAAGAGAAAAAACAAGAACAAATCAACTTCAGAGACTTAATAATATTATTTGGATGATGTGTTGGAATCATGTTTCAGACAAAACTATTAAATATGCAATATTTGAGAAAGGAATATTTTCAAAAATTGTATTTCATTACATAAATTTAAAATCAGTTCTATTATGGTCTATATGGGGAGAAGGTGGATTATTGCACATGGCAAGCTTTAGATTTAGACTTCTTACCTATCCACTAGCTGCGTTAAAATTAATTTTAAAAGGAGACTTTAAACAATTGGCAGATAAACTTAAGAATAAGGCTATTAAACCCTTTAGAAGATATGCTAATTCAAGAAATCTTGGAAGTTAAAAAATTTAATCTTTATTGAAAATAGTCTTAAAACTTAATATTTATATTTTTTTTAATGAGCATAAAAATTTTTACTTTTTATTACACAAATAATTATGGTGCTTTAATTCAAGCATTATCTTTGAAAGAGTTTTTAACAAAAAATTGTAATACAAAAGTTGATTTTGCTACATATCAACCAAAAAATTTACTATTTAGAGAAATATACAGACCCATAGTAAAAAGAAACTTAATAGAAGCTTTTAGAAATATATTAAAAAGCTATAAATTAAGAATATGGAAAAGAAAAAAAAACTTACCAAAACCATCAAATAGCAAAGAAATAAATAATACATTAATTAGCATATATGGAAGTGATGCAATTTGGCATACATTTAATTATCTTGGATTTCAGCCATACTTTTTCGGTCATAAGAATGATAGTTTTAAGATTTCATATGGCGCCAGTATAGGGCCTACAAATTTTGATAATACAGATGTTGAGGAGAAAGAAAAGATTAAAAACTTACTAAGAACCTATGATCACATTTCAGTTAGAGATGCTAATACTGCTAAATTAGTAAAAGAAATGACAGGTTCTGAACCTCTAGTTGTTGTAGATCCAATTTTTTTAACTGATTTAAATTTTATTAATTATTCAAAAAATAAAATAGAAAATTTTGTACTAGTTTACGGAACAGTATTTTCAAAAGAAGATAAAACAAAGATTATCAATTTTTGCAAATCAAAAAATTTAAAGATTATATCTATAGGGTATACTAATGATTGGGTTGATGAAAATTATATTTATGCTAATCCAGATGAATTTTTATCTTATATTTTAAAAGCAAATTATGTTTTTACATCAATGTTTCATGGTATAATGTTTTCAGTTAAGTTTAAAAAAAATTTTTGGTATTCAACAGATCCAATTAGAACAAATAAAATAAAATATTTTATAGATAATTTAAATTTATCATCGAGAGCATTAATAAATTCAGAAAACTTATCAAAAAATATTGATTATGAAAATATAAACAAAAAACTTGACGAGTGGATAAATATTTCTAAAAAATTTTTAAAAGAAAGAATTAAAAAGGGAGAATTAATTTAATGATTAATCCTAATAGAATTATAGAAAAAAACACAGATCCGTATCCCTATTTAATAATTAGAAATTTTTTTAAACAAGATTTTTATCATAAATTAGAAAAAGAATTTCCAAAAAAAAATGAATTTTTAAAAGAAAAAAAATATGTAGGAAGAATGCACTATGATACAACCTTTGGACTTGGCCTATATGAGGATATTCTGAATACAAGTGAAACGTACAAAAAACTACACAATTATATTTATAGCGAAGATTTTATAAAAACATTTTTAGAGTTATTTGATAAAGATATAGAAAATGAAACTATTAATAATTTTTTAAATGTTGATGTTAAAAAATTAGAGATAAAAAAAGAACCTTTTGAAATAGGAGGAAAAGTTTTTAATAAAAAAAATTTTAAAAAAAAAGAGGATCTTTTTTTATTTTCAAGGCTAGATATTGGTTCAGGAGAAGCTGGATATGGCATTAAAACTGGTGGAGGTGGAATTCATGTGGATAACCCACAAAGATTAATATCAATATTATTTTATGTTGGAGGTTTTTCCAAAATAAATGGTGGAGAACATCGTTTATGGAAAGTAATAGATAAAAAAACTAAAATTGTTAGAGAAATTAAACCTGAGCCAAATTTACTTATAGCTTCTCTTCAGAATAATATTAGTTATCATGATGTTAACCCAATAAAAGAAATATCAGGCACAAGAAATGCATTTTATATTGCTGTATCTTGCAATAGTCCGATTTGGAAAGAAGTAAAGTTAAATGACTTTAATGCAAAATATAATAAAAATAGATGTAAATTGAATTTTCTTTACAAAATTAAAAAAAAATTATTTTTATAAAATTTAACAGTATTTTTTAATAATGAGTTTAAACTATAATATAATAGAGTCCTGGTTAGTTGAAAATAGAATTAAACACTTTAAAAATTTTAAAATTTCATCAAAATCTTGGATAAAGGCTGGTGGTATAGTTAAAAACTTCATCACACCAGAGAGTGAAAATGATTGTATAAAATTAATAAATTTTTTTAAAAAAAATGATATAAAATTTTATATTTTAGGCAACATGTCCAATGTTATCATCAGAGATGGTGAGATTTTTACACCAATAATTAATTTATACAGATTATCGAGTATTTATGAAGAACAAATAGAAGACGGTTTAAATCTTAAAGTAAATGCTGGTGCAGCAATTACAAAATTTTCGAAATATGTTACTAAAAAAGGAATTACAGGGTGTGAAGGATTAGTAGGTATACCAGGATCTGTAGGTGGAGGCATAGTTATGAATTGTTCTTCATATGGATCTTGCATTTCAGATTATATTACTTTTGTAGAGTGTATAGACGTTGATGGACAATTAAAAACTTTTGTAAAAAATCAAATAAATTATGGTTTTAGAAAATCTTTTTTTCAAAATAACAATTTTTTAATTTTAAATGTTAATTTTTATATACCAAAAAAAAATTATGTTGGAGAGGTTGAGACATCTACGAAAATGGAAAAAATTATAAAAATTAGAAGTAATACTCAAGAGAAAAAATTACCAAACCTAGGAAGTATCTTTGCAACAAAAAATTTATATAAAGATTTAAAAAATAAAAATATAATTTTTTATTTTATATATTATTTAAATAAAATATTATCATTTATAATTTATAAATTTTATAATAAAAATTTTTTTAACTATAGAAAATTAGCTGTTAAAACATACATTAAATTATTAGGATTAAATACATCTGGCGGTTTTTCTCTTTCAGAAAAATCGATAAATTGTTTGGTAAATAATGGCTCTTTAAAAGCTAACGATGCAATTGATTTTATATTAAAAATGAAACACGAGATTGGAAAATGTGCAAATTTAGAAAATATAATTTTAGATGATTTAAAATAAGTAAAATTAAAATTTTAATCTTTAAAATAAATAGATTTTATTTTCTTTGCAAAATCTAAATAAATTTTAGAAATTTCATGATTAGGGTTAGCCTCAACAATAGGTTTTCCTTCATCTCCATATTTTCCAACCTCTGGATTAATTGGGATTTCACCTAAAAATTCTTTCTTAAATTCTTCTGCAGTTTTTTTTACACCACCTTCACCAAATATTTTATATTTTTTACTATCATCACCAATAAAGTAACTCATATTATCAACTAAACCTAAAATTTTAACACCGAGTTTATCAAACATTTTAATTCCTCGTTTTACATCTAATAGGGCTACTTCTTGTGGAGTAGAAATTATTATTGCTCCATCAATTTTTATCTCTTGTGAAAAAGTTAATTGAGTATCACCAGTACCTGGTGGCATATCAACAATTATAAAATCTAAATCTTTCCATGAAACTTTTTGTGTAAAAGTTTTAATTGCGCTAGTTACCATTGGACCACGCCATATCATGGGAGTCTGTTGATCAGCAAGAAATCCAATTGACATACATTGAATATCATATTTATTTATAGGTGTTAAAGTTTGACCATCACTTTGTGGTTTTTCATTAATATCAAACATTTTTGGAATCGAAGGACCATAAATATCAGCGTCAAGTAAACCAACTTTACAGTCAATTTGTTTTAATGCTAAAGCAAGATTTGTTGCAAAAGTAGATTTTCCAACACCACCTTTGGCACTTGAAATTGCTATTGTAAATTTTGTTCCTAAAATCGGTTTTTTTGTAAAAGTTTTGGGTTCCATTTTTTTTTCATTATGTCGTTTAATTCTGATGATACAATTAGCCAAAATAGACTAATTTCTTATTTATTAGTAGATTAAAAGTTAATGTGTATTCTTGCAATTTTTCTTAAAGACACTATATAGTTTGTCATATGCCAGATGATTTTCAAGGAAGAGGTGGAAGCCCTTGGGGAACCCCCCCAGGTGGAGGAGGAAATGGTTCAGGAAGAGGACCAGTACCACCTGATATTGATGAAATTATTAAAAAAATTCAACAAACAATAAATAAATTTTTACCTGGTGGAAGCAAGTCAGGAGGCAAGCCAATAGTTTTAATTTTACTTATTTTAGGATTTATTTGGCTAGTAAGTGGATTATATAGAGTGCTACCAGATGAACAGGGAGTAGTTTTAAGATTTGGTAAATATAAATCAACAACACAACCAGGATTAAATTATCATATACCTTATCCAGTAGAGACTGTTTTAACTCCAAAAGTAACAAAAGTTAATAGAATGGATGTAGGCTTTAGATCTGAAAGAGATTCAGGGTTTGGGTCTTCAGGAGGAGTTGCTGATGTAGCAGAAGAAAGCTTAATGTTAACTGGAGATGAAAATATTGTGAATATAGATTTTTCAGTATTTTGGGTAATTAAAGATGCTCGTAAGTTTTTATTTAAAATTCAAGATCCAGAAGGAACAGTTAAGGCCGCAGCCGAAACTGCAATGAGGGAAGTTATAGCAAAAAGTAGAATTCAACCAATTTTAACAGAAGGAAGAGCAAAAATTGAAGTTGAAACTCAAGAAATTATTCAATCAATATTAGATGAGTACAATAGTGGAATTCAAATAACACAAGTTCAAACTCAAAAAGCTGATCCACCAGATCAAGTAATTGATGCATTTAGAGATGTTCAAGCTGCAAGAGCTGATATGGAAAGATCCAAAAATGAAGCAGAGGCTTATGCAAATGATGTTATTCCAAGAGCAAGAGGTGAAGCCGCAAAAATTATGCAAGCCGCAGAAGCTTACAAACAAAAAGTTGTAGCAGCAGCAGAAGGTGAAGCTAGTAGATTTGTTTCTATCTATACTGAATATGCAAAAGCTAAAGAGGTTACTCAAGAAAGAATGTACTTAGAAACCATGGAAAGAGTTCTAGCTGATATAGATAAAGTAATTATTGAAAAAAATGTAGGATCAGGTGTAGTACCTTATCTACCATTACCTGAGTTAGGTAAAAAGAAAGTGGAAAATTAATGAAATCTAAAAAATTTTTATTACCCATAATAATTGCAATAGGGGCATTAGCCTTCTTTTCTATATTTGTAGTAAAAGAAGTTAACCAAGCAATAGTTTTACAGTTTGGTGACCCAAAAAAAATTATATTAAAACCTGGTTTAAATTTTAAAATTCCTTTTATACAAAACGTAGTTTATTTAGATAAAAGAATTTTAAATCTTGATACGCCTCCAGAAGAAGTAATCGCATCAGATCAAAAAAGATTAATTGTTGATGCCTTTGCAAGATTTCAAATTGTGGACCCTTTAAAATTTTATATCTCAGTAGGAAATGAGAGAGTTGCAAGATCAAGGTTAGCAACAATTATAAACTCAAGACTTAGAAACGTTTTAGGTCAACAAGAATTACAGACTTTATTATCTAAAGATAGAACAAAACAAATGGCTTTAATACAAGAAGGAGTAAATACTGAAGCTGAAAATTTTGGAATTAAAATCGTAGATGTAAGAATTAAAAGAGCTGATCTACCTCAAGCAAATAGTGAAGCAATTTATAGAAGAATGCAAACTGAAAGAGAAAGAGAAGCAAAAGAATTCAGAGCAAGAGGTGCAGAGATGGCAGTAACTATAACATCAACTGCAGATAAAGAAGTTTCGGTAATTTTAGCTAATGCCAATAAAGATTCTGAGATTATGAAAGGTGAAGGAGATGGTCAAAGAAATAAAATATTTGCAGATGCATTTGGCAGAGACGCAGAGTTTTTTGCTTTTTATAGGGCTATGCAAGCCTATGAAACAGCCTTGATAGGTGGAGACACATCTTTAATATTATCTCCAGATAGTGAATTCTTTAAATTTTTTGGCAATATAAAACCGAAACAATAAATTTAACACTATGAGAGAGCTAATTATAGCTTTTGGTCTTTTTCTTTTTATAGAAGGAATTTTATACGCCTTATTTCCATCAAAAATGAAGAATATGTTAGTAAAATTAGGAACAATAAAAAATTCTCAATTAAGAACAGGTGGATTAATATTTGCAATTATTGGATTTTTTATTATTTGGTATATTAAAAATTAATATGAAGAAAATTAAAGTTTTACTTATTGCTTTTTTAATAATTAACTTACCTTTTTTTGTTGATGCAAAAAATATCCCAGAATCATTTGCTGATTTAGCTGAAAAACTAATGCCTTCTGTAGTAAATGTTTCTAGCACTCAAACAGTTGTTTCAAATAATAACCCTTTTCCATTTCAGTTCCCCCCAGGCTCACCATTTGAGGACATGTTTAAAGAATTTGGAACACCTCAAAAAAGAAAAGCAAGCGCTCTAGGCTCAGGATTTATAATAGATGCTAAAGGAATAGTGGTTACTAATAATCACGTTATCCAAGGTGCAGAAGATATTTTGGTGAGAGTAGACGGAGACAAAGAGTATAAGGCAAAAATAATAGGAGAAGATCCATTATCAGATATTGCCGTTTTACAAATAGAATCAAAAGATAGATTTATTCCAGTTAAATTTGGAGACTCAGATAAAGCAAGAATTGGAGACTGGGTAATTGCTATAGGTAACCCATTTGGGTTAGGTGGCACAGTAACGTCAGGAATTATTTCTGCAAGAAACAGATCAATAGGACTAACAAGATACGAAGACTATATTCAAACTGATGCATCTATAAACCAAGGTAACTCAGGTGGACCTTTGTTTGATATGAATGGAGATGTAATTGGGATTAATACTGCAATTTTAGGACAATCAGGCTCAATAGGTATTGGTTTTTCAATCCCTTCAAATAGCGCGAAGCAAGTTATTAATCAATTAATAGAATTTGGAGAAACTAAGAGAGGTTGGCTAGGAGTTAGAATTCAAGTTGTAACTAAAGAAATAGCTGATGTTGAAAAATTAGATGAACCAAAAGGAGCTCTAGTAGCAAGTGTTGCAGAAAATAGCCCCTCAGATAAAGCAGGAATAAAATCGGGAGATATAATATTAGAATTTAATGGAACACCCATTAAGGAAATGAAAGAATTACCAAAAATTGTTGCACAAACTCAAGTTGGTAAAATAGTTGATATAAAAATATGGAGAAATAAAAAAGAAATTACAAAAAAAATTAAGTTAGGTAGATTGGAAACCTCGGAAGATTTTAAAGTAGAAAAAAAGGAAGAAAAAAAAATAGAAATATCTGAAATTAAATCTCTAAAAATAACAACAAGAATATTAACAGCAAAAGACATTGATGAAAGAAAACTACCTCTCGGCATTACAGGCTTAGTTATAACAAAAATTGAAAACGACAGTCCAGTTAATTATTTAAAAGTAAATAATATAATAGTAGAAGCTCAAAAGAAAAAAATTAAATCAATTAAAGATTTAGAAAATATTATTAACATAGCACTAAAGTCTAAAGAGAAAACAATTTTAATTGCAATTTACAACAATCAAAATCAACGAAGATATATTGGCGTTAGATTAGATTGATAATGGATATAAAATCCAAAATTGTATTAATTTCAGGACCAACAGCATCAGGCAAATCAAATTTTGCAGTCAAAATTGCCAAAAAAATTGATGGTGAAATTATTAATACAGACAGTATGCAGGTTTATAAACAATTAAAAATTTTAACTGCAAGACCTAATAAGAAAGAAAAAGAAAATGTCAAACATCATCTTTATGGAATTGTTAATGTAAGTAATAATTTTTCTACCGGTCAATGGTTAAAATTAGCAACTAAAAATATTAGAAATATTAGAAAAAGAAAAAAAATTCCAATTTTAGTTGGAGGAACAGGCCTTTATTTCCAATCTTTAATTAATGGATTGGTCAAGATACCAAATATTCCAATTAGAATAAAAAATCAAATTAGATCATTACAGAAAAAAATAGGTCAAAGAAAATTTTATAAACAGCTTTTAAAAATAGACCCAAAAGTTCAAAACAAGCTTGATCCAAATGATGCACAAAGATCAATAAGAGCTTTTGAAGTTATGTATTATACTAAAATTTCTATGTATGATTGGTTTAATAAAACAAAATCAAATTTTAAAGATAAAGAATTTATAAAACTGTATATCAGCTTTGATAAGGATCAATTAGCTAAAAGGATTTTAGAGAGAACTACAAAAATGATTAAAAGTGGTGCAATTCAAGAAGTTAAAAGATTTAACAAGCTAAGAGTAAAAAAAGAGAATTCAGCCAACAAAGTTATAGGAATAGAAGAATTAAGCAAATATTTGAATAACAAGATTAAAATAGAAGAGGCAAAAGAGCTAATAGCTATAAGAACAAGACAATATGCAAAAAGACAGGCTACATGGGCAAGAAGCAAGATGTTTTCTTGGAATATAATTGAGTCAAATGAAATTTTATTAAGTAGAAAAAAGTCAATAAATCACCTCTTAAACTTGACCAATTAATATAAAGTCCGATAGATTGCCCAGATGGGTAAATTATATTCAGGAGCAGAAATTGTATTTAAGTGTTTAGAAGACCAAAAAGTAGAATATATTTTTGGTTACCCTGGTGGTGCAGTGCTTCCAATATATGATGAGTTAAAAAATCATTCATCAATTAAACATATTTTAGTCAGACATGAACAGGGTGCGGGTCATGCAGCAGAAGGTTATGCAAGATCTTCGGGAAAACCAGGTGTTGTGTTGGTTACTTCAGGTCCTGGCGCAACAAATGTAGTTACTGCATTAACAGATGCGTATATGGATTCAGTTCCTTTGGTTTGTATTTCTGGACAAGTACCAACTCATTTAATTGGAACGGATGCTTTTCAAGAATGTGATACAACTGGTATTACCAGACCTTGTACAAAACATAACTGGTTAGTGAAAAATATAAATGACCTTCCAAGAGTAATGCACGAAGCATTTAAAGTAGCAACAAGTGGAAGACCTGGACCAGTATTGGTTGATATACCAAAAGATATCCAGTTTGCAAAAACTAAATATACAAAACCAACAAAAGAAAAAAAATTAAATGGAAAATTGCAAACAAAATTTAGCAAAAAGGATATTGAACAATTAATTGATTTAATGAGTAAATCAAAAAAACCTATTTTTTACACAGGTGGAGGAGTAATAAATTCAGGGCCTAAAGCTAGTGAATTATTAAGAGAGTTAGCAAGCTTAACTGGTTTTCCAATCACTTCTACACTTCAAGGCCTTGGAGCTTTTCCTGGAGATGACACTCAATTTATAGGAATGTTAGGAATGCATGGCACCTATGAAGCAAATAATGCCATGCATGATTGTGATCTACTGATTAATATTGGTGCAAGATTTGATGATCGTATTACTGGTAAAATTGACGAGTTTTCTCCTAAGTCTAAAAAAGTTCATATTGATATAGATCCATCATCAATAAATAAAATTGTAAAAGTTGATTTATCAATTGTTGGTGATGTTGCAGAAGTTATAAATTCGACAATTAAAAATTTAAAAAAGAAAAATTTAAATTTAGAAAAATCTAATAAACAAAAAATTTCAAAGTGGTGGGAGCAGATTCAAAAATGGAGAACAAAACAATCTTTAAATTTTATCAATAGTGATAATATTATTAAACCTCAGTTTGCTGTTCAAAGACTTTATGAATTAACAAAAAATACTGACACCTACATTACTACTGAAGTTGGACAGCATCAGATGTGGGCAGCACAACATTATAAGTTTAACAAACCAAATAGATGGATGACTTCTGGTGGTCTTGGAACTATGGGGTATGGCTTGCCTGCAGCCGTAGGAGTTCAAGTTGCACACCCAAAAAAATTAGTTGTTGATATAGCTGGAGAGGCCTCAGTTTTAATGACAATTCAAGAAATGTCGACAGCAGTTCAATATAATTTACCAATAAAAATTTTTATTTTAAACAATCAATATATGGGAATGGTTCGACAGTGGCAGGAATTGCTTCATGAAAAAAATTATTCAGAAAGTTATTCAGCAGCTTTGCCAGATTTCGTTAAACTTGCTGAAGCATATGGATGTGTTGGAATTAGAGCTACTAAACCAGGTGACTTAGATGAAAAAATTGAAGAGATGATTAATGTTGATAAACCTGTAATTTTCGATTGTCAAGTTGATCCACATGAAAATTGTTTTCCAATGATACCTTCTGGAAAGCCTCATAATCAAATGCTTCTTGCCCCTAAAGATCAAGAGGAAAATAAAATAACAGGAAAAGGGAAAGCGTTAGTTTAAAATGACAAAATCTAAATCTGCTTATAGTACACCAACTAAACAAGGAAAATTAGATACTCATATAATTGTAGTCTGGGTAGATAATGAATCTGGAGTTTTAGCTCGTGTCGTAGGTTTGTTTTCAGGAAGAGGTTATAATATTGAGTCTTTAGCTGTTGCAGAAATAGACTCTAAACAAAATCTTTCAAGAATAACAATTGTAACAACTGGAACACCCCAAGTAATAGAACAAATTAAATTACAACTAAAAAAATTAGTACCAGTTCATAAAGTTGCTGATTTTACTAGAGAAGATAAAAAAGTAATATTTAAGGAAATGGCTTTATTAAAAATAGTTGGAAATTCAGTGAAAATTAAAAAATCTTTAAATGCTTGCAAAAAATATAATCCAATTATATTAGATAAAACAAATAAATCTGTCGTAATTCAAATTACTGCTTTGAGAAGAGATATAGATAAAATGACTAAAAATTTAAAATCGCTTGGTCTTGTTAGCACCTCAAGAACAGGAGCGGTTGCAATGACAAGAGGTGCGGAAATATTTAAATAATTATTAATAAGGAGATAAAAAATGAAAATGTTTTATGAAAAAGATACAAATGTAAATTTAATTAAGGAAAAAAAGATTGCTATTTTTGGTTATGGTAGTCAAGGACACGCACATGCTCTGAATTTAAAAGATAGTGGAGTTAAAGATGTTGTGGTTGCTCTTAGAGAGGGATCTTTAAGCAAAGCAAAAGCTGAGTCAAAAGGTTTAAAGGTAATGAACTTATCAGATGCAGCAGCGTGGGCAGATGTTGTTATGTTATTAACTCCTGATGAGTTACAAGCAACAATTTATAAAAATCACATTGAGCAAAGAGTTAAAGAAGGAACAAGTGTAGCATTTGCACACGGTTTAAATATTCACTACGATCTTATTAAAGCAAGAAAAGATCTAGATATATTTATGGTTGCGCCTAAAGGACCAGGACATTTAGTTAGAAGTGAGTATGAAAAAGGTGGCGGAGTCCCTTGTTTGTTTGCTGTTCATCAAAACGGATCAGGAAAAGCAAGAGATCTTGCCATGTCATATGCTTCAGCAGTTGGAGGTGGAAGATCAGGAATTATAGAAACAACCTTTAAAGACGAGGTAGAGACAGATTTATTTGGCGAACAGACAGTTCTTTGTGGTGGATTAGTCGAGTTAATTAAAAATGGCTATGAAACTTTAACAGAAGCTGGCTATGAACCAGAGATGGCATATTTTGAAACTGTACATGAAGTAAAATTAATTGTTGATTTAATTTATGAAGGTGGAATTGCAAATATGAATTATTCTATTTCAAATACTGCTGAATATGGAGAGTATGTTTCTGGCCCAAGAATTATAAATAAAGATGAAACAAAGAAAAGAATGAAAGAAGTTTTAGCAGACATTCAATCTGGTAAATTTACAAAAGAATGGATGGAAGAGTGTAAAAATGGTCAAAAAAAATTCTTAAAAACTAGAAAAGATTTAGCAGATCATTCAGTTGAAAAAGTTGGTGCTGAACTTAGGGCAATGATGCCATGGATCAGTAAAAAAAAATTGGTAGATAGCGATAAAGGTTAAAAAAGTATCAATTATAAGTAAAATTTAACTAAATATTTTGCAATCTCTATTATAGATTGTATTATATTTTTTCAAAAATTATTAGTTATGAGTGATAAAAACAGAGTTCTGTTATTTGATACTACAATGCGTGATGGCGAACAATCGCCAGGAGCATCAATGAGTCTTGAAGAAAAAATTCAAATTTCAAGAATTTTTGATGAAATGGGAATTGATATTATTGAAGCTGGATTTCCCATAGCGTCACCAGGAGATTTTGAGGCAGTAAAAGCAATAAGTAAAATTTTGAAAAACTCAATACCGGCTGGTCTTTCAAGACACTCTAAAAAAGATATTGATGCATGTCATGAAGCATTAAAAGCGGCACCAAGATTTAGAATTCATACTTTTATTTCAACAAGTTCACTTCATATGAAACATAAGCTAAATAAATCACCCGAACAAGTTTATGAAAGTATTAAAGAACACGTTACTTATGCAAGAAATTTTACTGATGATGTTGAATGGTCTTGTGAAGATGGCACAAGAACAGACATTGACTATATGTGTAAAACTGTTGAACTTGCAATTGGTTGTGGAGCTAAAACGATTAATATTCCAGATACGGTTGGTTATACAGTTCCTTCAGAATTTACAAAAATTATTTCAACATTAAAAAATAAAGTACCAAATATTGATAAGGCTACTTTGTCAGTACATTGTCATAATGATCTAGGGCTAGCTGTTGCAAATTCTTTAGCTGGAGTTCAGGCTGGAGCAAGACAAGTTGAATGTACAATTAACGGTATTGGAGAGAGAGCAGGAAATGCAGCTCTTGAAGAAATTGTTATGGCAATTAAAACTAGAAATGATTTAATGCCTTATACAACTGGAATTAAAACAGAATTTTTAAGTAAGGCTTCAAAAGTTGTTTCAAATGCAACTTTTCCAGTTCAATTTAATAAAGCTATAGTTGGAAAAAATGCTTTTGCACATGAAGCTGGTATTCATCAAGATGGAATGCTTAAAAATAGAAATACATATGAAATTATGACACCTGAAAGTGTGGGAGTTAAACAAACTTCTTTAGTTATGGGAAAACATTCTGGAAGACATGCATTTAAAGATAAGCTAACTGACCTTGGCTATGTTGGTGTTACTGATGATATAATCCAAACTGCATTTGGAAAATTTAAAATTTTAGCAGACAAAAAAAAAATAGTTTATGATGAAGATATTGCTGCTCTAGTTGATGATAGCATGATTCAAGATAAAAATGTTATTAATCTAAAATCTTTAAAAGTTTTTGCTGGAACTGGTGAACCTCAAAAAGCTGACATGACTTTAGATGTGTATGGAGAAATTAAAAAAACTTCAGAAATAGGAGATGGACCAGTAGATGCTACATTCAAATGTATAAAGAAATTATATCCTCACGATGTAAAGCTTTTGTTGTATCAAGTTCATGCAGTGACCGAAGGAACAGATGCACAGGCAACTGTTAGTGTCCGAATTGAGGAAAATGGAAAAACAACAGTTGGTCAAGCAGCAGATACTGATACAATGGTTGCTTCAGCAAACGCATATTTAGCTGCTTTAAATAAAATGATAATTAAAAGATCAAAAATAGCTCCAATGGAGAGTGAAGCAAAAAAAGTGAAAGGAATATAATATGAAATGGTTTAGCAGTCTAAGCAAAATTTGGAGTCAGGATATGGCAATTGATCTTGGAACCGCAAATACATTGGTTGTTCTTAAAGGCCAAGGTGTTGTTCTAAACGAACCATCTGTAGTTGCTGTTATAGATGACAAAGGAAAAAGATCTGTTTTAGCGGTTGGAGACGAGGCAAAAACAATGTTAGGACGAACTCCAGGAAATATAAGTGCAATTAGACCTTTAAGAGATGGTGTAATAGCAGATTTTATTGTGACCGAAGAAATGATTAAACATTTTATTAAAAAAGTTCATAAAAATAGTACTTTTGCTAATCCTAGAATTTTAATTTGTGTTCCAACAGGATCAACCCCAGTAGAGAGAAAAGCGATTCAAGATAGTGCTTTAGCAGCAGGAGCTAGAAGAGTTCAATTAATTGAAGAACCTATTGCAGCAGCTATTGGAGCTGGACTTCCAATTTCAGAAGCTACAGGCTCAATGGTAGTTGATATTGGTGGTGGAACAACAGAAATAGCTATTATGTCTTTAGGTGGAGTTGTTTATTCTAGATCACTTAGAATAGCCGGTGACGCAATGGATACTGCATTAAAAGAATATATGAGAAAAGAATATAATTTATTAATTGGAGATAGTACCGCAGAAAAAATTAAAAAAGAAATAGGAACTGCTATTCCAACTAATAATAATACCTATGCAGTGAAAGGTAGAGATATTAGATCTGGAACACCTAAAGAAGTTAATATTACAGAAGAGGATAGTTCAGAAGCTTTATCAGGGATATTAAAAGAAATAGTTTCAGGAATGAAAGATGCACTTGAAAATACCCCACCAGAATTATCAGCTGATTTAGTTGATATGGGTTTAACTTTAACAGGTGGTGGAGCTTTATTAAAGAATATAGACAAAAGATTCTCTAAAGAAACAGGACTTCCAGTACACATCGCCGATGATCCATTGGCATGTGTTGCTATTGGCACTGGTAAAGCTTTAGATCAAGAAGAAATATTTAATACTATGTTATCTGAATATTAAAGTAAAAAATGGAAACGAGTAGAGATGATTTCGTAATAGCTATTCGTTCAGCTTTCTTAAAAAAAGGTAATAAACAAAGATTCTCATTAGTAGGTTTAATATTTTTTTCAATTATACTTTTAGTATTAGGAAAATTAAATTTTAAAGCAATTGACTACTTAAAAATATCAATAAAAGAACTAATTTATCGTTCTTCTTTTATTGTTTCTGTCCCAGAAAATTATCTTTTTGAAACTTACTCAAATATAGAAAGACATTTTAATTTTTATAATGAATATTTAGGTCTTAAATCTGAATTAAATAAACTTAAATCAGAAAAATTAATAAACAGTTTTATTATTTTAGAAAATAAAAGGTTAAAAAAATTAGTAGACGACTATATAATTAATTCAAAAGAGATAGTTGGAAAAGTATTGATTGATAAACAAAGTCCTTTTTTAAAATCAGTAATAATAAATAAAGGAAGTAAAAATAATATTAAATTAGGCATGGCTGTTTTAGATAATGAATATCTTGTAGGTAAAGTAGTTGAAGTAAATTATACAACTTCAAGAGTATTATTAATATCGGATTTAAATAGTAAAATACCTGTATCCATAGAACCTGGAAATATTCAATCTATTCTTTCAGGAACTGGAAAAAATAATGGAGTTATTCAGTATCTAAAGGAAAATAAAAAAATTAAAGACAGTAGTATAATTTATACCTCGGGTTCAGGTGGCTTGTTTAGATCTGGTATTCCGATTGGATTTATTGAAAGTGTAAATGATTCTAATATAGAAAAAAGTATAAATTTTTTTTCTAATTTTTCACAACTAAAATTTGTAAAAATTATATCATTTAAAAAAGAAGAAAATTAGATGGTTAATTATTCAAAAAAAACAATTTTTCAAAGATTAATTAATTATGCACCTTTAGCATTGCTTTTAATTTCAGTTCTAAATGAATTTGATTTTAACTATTTAAAAATAGAATATTTTTCTTTTAATTTTCCTTTTATATTAATTTTTTATTGGAGCTTAAAAAAAGTTGAAGCTTTTGGATATGGATTTATTTTTATTGCTGGCATAATTAACGATGTAGTAGTTGGTTTCCCAATTGGAATAAGTAGTTTTTCTTATTTATTAATTTGTGGTTTTGCAGCCTATTTTAGAAATATAACTTTACGACCTAACTTGATAAAAGATTGGTTGTTCTTTTTATTAACAATTTTAGTTGTAAATTCATTGGTGTATTTATTGTTAGTTTTGTTTTTTTCACTAAAATTAAATTATTATCATTTAATAATAAATTTAATTTTTACTTTTTTATTATATTTTATTTTTGCATATATATTTCAATTTTATTTTAAAATAACCTTAATAAAGTCAAATGATTAACAGAAGAGACTCAAGCTATAGAAAACTGCATACCATTAATAGAAGAATGTTTATTATTGCAGCAGCTAAAGCTGTAGTATTTACCGGAATAATAGTTAGACTTTTTTCATTACAAATAAATGAAAATAAAAAATATTTAACTCTTTCAGATAAAAATCGATTAAGAGAATGGAAACTACCACCTACTCGTGGAGAATTTTTAGATTATTTTGGAAATACTATAGCAGGAAATCTAAAAGTTTATCAGTTACATGTAATTCCTGAAGAAATAGAAAATTTTAAATATTTAATGATACGACTTAAAAATATTTTAGAACTTGATGATAAACAATTCTCAAAAATAATTAAAAAAAAAAATATTCAAAAACCATGGGAAACTTTAATTATTTCAGAAAACTTGTCCTGGGATCAATTTTCTAAAGTAAATTATTATTTACATGAATTAATAGGAGCAAAACCAGTTTTATCGGTTGCGCGCAATTATCCATTTAAAGAAAATTATACACATATATTGGGATATGTTTCTCAAGCAAGCGTAAAAGATTTAGAATCTAATGAAATAATTAAAAAAAGCTATGTTCCAGGATTAAGAGTAGGAAAGAATGGATTAGAAAAAACGTTTGAAAATGATTTATTAGGAACTAATAGCATACAAAGATATGAGGTGAACGCATATGGAAAAAGAATCAATCAATTAGATTTTAAAGAAGGTAAAAAAGGTAAAAATATTAAATTAACTATAGACACTGAAATTCAAAAACTTTTAAATGAGCTGATGATTGGTAAATCTGGATCAATAAGTGTTATGGACATTTATACTGGGGAAATAATAGCAATGCATTCTTCCCCTTCATTTGATCCAAACTTATTTTTATATGGAATAAGTCATGAAGATTGGAATTCAATTAAAAAAGATCCTCTTAAACCATTGATTAATAAAACTGTATCAGGTTTGTATTCTCCAGGTTCTACTATAAAACCAATAGTGGCTTTATCAGCGTTAGAAAATGATGTGGTATCAACAAATTTTAAAGTTAATTGTACAGGTAAAATGGAAATGTATGGAAAAACATACCATTGTTGGAAAAAAAAAGGTCATGGCGTTACAAATTTAAAAAAAGCAATAAAACAATCCTGTGACATGTATTTTTATGAAATATCAAGAAAATTAGGAGTGGATAGACTTAGTTTGACAGCATTAAAATTTGGCTTAGGTAATAAAGTTTTAGATGGTCTTTATGAAAGTGAAAAAACAGGGTTAGTACCCTCAACAAAGTGGAAAAAAAATACTCTTGGTAAGGGTTGGGTTTTAGGTGAAACTTTGATTACTGGAATTGGACAAGGTTATATACAAACCACTCCATTACAATTATGTTTAATGACAGCACAACTTGCTAATGGTGGGCATAAAATATATCCAAGAATAATAGTAGATGAAAATCAAGATTCAGCTGAAAATATAAAATATTTAATGACAGCTAATAAAAATCCTAACAGTCAAAACAAGGTTCAAAATTTATTAAAAGCAGGAGAGGATTTTTTTAATCTAGGTGATAAAAAATATTCTCGACTATTTCGAAATTCAGAAAATATTAAATTTATATTAAACGCAATGTTTACCTCAACTAATGAAATAGGTGGAACTTCTTATCGATCAAGAATAGATGATCCTAAATATCAATTTGCAGGTAAAACAGGCACAGCACAAGTAAAAAGAATAACTGAAAGAGAAAGAGAGCTAGAATTAAAAACAGAGCAAATTCCTTACTTAGAAAGAGATCACGCTTTATACGTTGCTTTTGGGCCTTATAAAAATCCCAGATACGCGGTTAGTATTTTAATTGAACATGGTGGATCCGGAAGTGTAACAGCCGCACCTATGGCAAAAAAATTATTTAAATTAATTATAGATAGGCATGAATTAAGAGAACAAATAACAAAAAAAAATTTAGCATCAGCTTAAATGTTTAAAAACAATTCTTATACAGATCGAATATCATTTTTTCAAAAGTTAAAATCTTTAGATTATATTTTGATAGTTTGTATTTTGTTACTTGGAATTATTAGTAGTTTTTCAATGTATTCAACAGATGGTGGAGAATTATTGTACCATACCAAAAGTCACATCATAAGATTTGGAGTTTTTTTTTTCATGATGATAGTTTTATCTTTTTTAAATATTAGATTTTTTCATTCAATAGGATATTTATTTTATATAGTTGTTTTGATTGCATTATTATGGACTTCTTTATACGGAATAACAGCATCAGGATCACAAAGATGGATAAACTTATACTTTATTAACCTTCAACCTTCTGAGCTAATGAAGATTGCAATAATAGCTTGTTTTGCAAAATTCTATCATAGAAGTTCAATTCATGACATTAATAACTTTAGAAATATATTAATTTCAATTACAATATTAATACTACCAATTTTATTGGTAATAGCACAGCCTGATTTAGGAACTTCTATTTTAATTGCTTTGAGCGGCATAGTTGTTTTATGGCTTTCAGGTGTAAATATAAAATATTTTATTTATACCTTTTTAGTTTTTATAATCTCAATGCCTTTTGTAATTTCATTTTTAGAACCTTATCAAAAAATAAGAATTCTAACTTTTTTTGATCCAAATAGGGACCCTTTAGGAGCAGGATATCAAATTATTCAATCTAAAATTGCCGTTGGTTCAGGGGGGCTATCAGGAAAGGGCTTTTTAAAAGGCACGCAAAGTTATTTAGAATTTTTACCTGAAAAACATACAGATTTTATATTTACATTGTTTTCTGAAGAACACGGGCTAATTGGTTCACTTTTTCTTTTACTAATATATGGAATTATAATTTTTAGAGTTTTGCAAATTGGTAGTATTTGTAGAAGTTTTTTTTCGAAAATTTTTTGTTATAGTTTTGCTTCAGCAAATTTTATTTATATTACTGTTAATATGAGCATGGTTTTAGGATTATTACCTATAGTAGGTTCTCCTCTACCGATTATGTCATATGGAGGATCTTCTATGCTAGCAACCATGATTGGTTTTGCTATTGTAATAAGTGCCAAAATACATCATAGACAATTAATTTTATAATCTATTGTTGTTTCTGTTAATATAGTATGACGTTATTAAAACTTTAAAACAATAATTATAATTTAATAGTGGAAAAAAATTTAAAAATAGGAATTGTTGGAGCGGGAATACAAGGTGTATGCAGCGCATTATTTCTTCAAAAAAAAGGTTACGAAATAATTTTATTTGATAGAGATGAACCTGGAGGCCCAGCAGCCTCTTATGGGAATGCAGGACATTTTTCACCTTACGCCTCAATCCCTTTAAATAGACCTGACATTCTATTAGATGTACCAGCAATGCTTTTAAGCTCTAACGGACCTTTAGCTTTAAAATGGAATTATGTTCCAAAAATGATTCCATGGTTTTTTAAATTTTTAAAAAATTGTAGTACAAAAAATATGATGCATACCGCCAAATATATGCATCAAATATTAGATATAGCTTTACCAGCGTATGATGAGCTATTTGAAGACATTAATCTATCTGGATTGGTAGAAAACAAAGGTATTATGTATATTTGGAATGATCAAAATCTTAAAAGTAGAAATTTAGAAATTAATATTAGAAATGAAATAGGAGCAGAGCAGCAACTACTAAACAAAAAAGAAATTCATGATCTAGAACCAAATATTAAAAAAATTTATCATGCTGGAGTTTTTTATAAAAAAGCTAGGCACGCAAGAAACCCAGGAAAAATATGGTTGAAACTATTTAATTTATTTTTATCAAAAGGTGGAAAATTTAAAAAAGATAATGTTGAAACTATTAATTTTTCAGAAGAGAAACCAATAATAAAAACAAAAGAAAATTCATTTAATTTTGATAAAATTTTAATTAGTTGTGGTGCGTTTTCAAAAATATTAACTGACCAAATGGATGAGAAAATTCCTCTAGATACAGAAAGAGGTTATCATATTAATTTTAAAGGTTGTGATCATTTAATTTCACGTCCTGTTGTATTTGCTAACAGAGGGTTTGGAATGACACCTATGGAGCAAGGGCTAAGAGTAGTAGGAACTGTAGAATTTGGTGGTTTAAAAAACAAATTAACTAAAAGCAGAATAAAAAATTTAGCAAATAACGCTAAATTTATGTTAGATGGATTACCAGAGCATGAAAATGAATGGTTAGGATTTAGACCTACTTTACCAGACTATCTACCAGTTATTGGCCCTTCAAAAAATTATAAAAATGTATTTTATTCATTTGGCCACCATCATTTAGGATGGACATTAGGAGCTATTTCAGGGAAAATCATTTCTAAAATGATTGCTAATGAAAATACTAATTTAGATTTAAAACCATACAGCTCATTTAGGTTTGGCTAAGTGAATAGTAAAATTAATCTTGCGTACATTTATTTATTTCTAACCGTTTTATTTTGGGCTGGCAACTTTGTAGTAGGTAAATTTGCAAGTTATTATGAAATACCTCCATTTTCCTTAAATTTCTATAGGTGGTTTTTTGCCTGGTTAATATTAGCACCATTTACACTTCCTGAGATTATAAAAAAAAAAGATTATATTAAAAATAACTATAAATTATTTATTGTTTTAGGGATAACAAGTATTACAATTTTTAATTCTATTGTTTATTACTCTTTAAATTTTACTCAAGTTATAAGTGGGGTTTTAATGATATCAACAATACCAGTAATGATTATATTTATATCATCAATTTTAAAAATTGAAAAAACAAATATTTTTCAAATATTAGGAGTAATATTTTCTTTTACAGGAGTAATTTTAATTATTAGTAAGGCTAATTTTAAAATATTGATAAATTTAAATTTTAACAAAGGTGACTTAACAATGGTATTGGCTATGTTTTCTTGGGCACTTTATTCAGCTCTTTTAAAAAAAAAACAACATGAACTTTCTCAAATAACATTACTAGAAGTTATCATTTCTTTTGGACTTATTTTTTTAATTCCAGTTTATTTTATAGAATATAAAATGGGCTATGTGATTAAGCTAGATAAAAATTTTATACTTGTTTTAACTTATGTAGTTTTATTTCCAGGGCTTGCATCATTTATTTTATGGATAAAAGGTATTTCATTAATTGGACCAAATCGTTCTGGTGTTTTTTTACATTTGATGCCTATTTTAAGTGCAATAATGGCAATAATTATTTTTGATGAAAAATTTATGCATTATCATATTTTAGGTGCAATTTTTATTTTAACAGGAATACTTTTATCAAATAAGAAAGTGATTAATGCTTAAAGTTGCAATTTTAGATGATTATCAAAATATTTCAAATGAATTTGTTGATTTAAAAAATTTATCTAAGAAATATAAATTTAAAGTATTTAATCAACCTTTTATTGACGAAGCTAATGCTATAGAGCAATTAGCTGATTTTGAAGCGTTATTAATAATGAGAGAAAGAACACCGATAACGAAAAATTTAATTAATAATTTAAATAATTTGAAATTTATTATTACAAGTGGAATGAGAAATAAATCTATTGACATTGAAGCAGCTAAAAAAAGAGGAATTGTAGTTTCGGGAACAGAAATAAATATTAATCCGACAGCTGAATTAACTTGGGCTTTAATTTTAGGATTAGCCAGAAATATTAAACCTGAGATAGATAATATGTTTCAGGGTTATTGGCAGACAACAATTGGATTTGAACTTAAAGGAAAGATTTTAGGATTAATTGGACTTGGTAAAGTTGGATCTCAGGTAGCAAAAATTGGCAAAGCTTTTGGTATGCAGGTTATGGCTTGGAGTGAAAATTTAAATTTAGAAACTTGTAAGGATCTGAATGTACTACCATCAAACAAAGATGATTTATTTCAAAATTCAGATTTTATATCGATTCATGTTCAGGGAGGAGAACGTTACAAAGAATTAATTAAATTGAAGGAATTTGATATAATGAAGAAAACAGCTTTTATTATTAATACCTCAAGGGGAAATATTGTTAATGAAGAAGATTTAATTATAGCACTTTCCACAAATATAATTGCTGGTGCTGGATTGGATGTTTATGAAAAAGAACCCTTACCAGAAAATAATAAACTAAGATTTTTATCCAATGCATTATTATTACCACATATTGGATATGTTACCGTTGAAAATTATTCTATCTTTTATAAACAAATGATAGAAAACTTAGAAGCCAGTATTGAAGGAAAGCCAATAAGAGTTATAATTTAAGAATTAATTTTTTTTAAAAAAATTTGTGAGTTGTTAACACATAAAATTTTTATATTTATTTTTTCAGAAATAAATTTATTTATTGCATCAGCAGGAACATTCTTAGGTTTTTTGTAAATATTTCCATAAAAATAATCATCACAAATTAAAATTCCATTGTTATTCAATATATACCAAGAATTGTTTAAATCTTTATATACTTGTTTGCTCTCATGACTTCCATCGACATAAATTATATCAAAATTATTATTATTTTTTTTGAAAAAATTATCTGAAGTTCCTTTAAACATTGAATACCTTTTATTAAATTCTTTTAGATTATATTTAAAATTTTTAAATTCTCGCTCTTGTAACTCAGGCTCATTTTTATCATGCCAAATATCAACACATATTACTTTTTTGGTTTGAAAATTTTTTAGAACATATAAGGCACTATTTCCTTCAAAAGAGCCAATTTCTAAATAAGATATTTTAGAAAATTTTTTTAAAATATTACCCCAATAATAAGCATTTATTGAAAAATAATCTGTAGTTAATTTTTTTTTTAATAAATACTTTTGATGTTTTTTTTTTAATTTTTTTTTCTTCCTGCTTAAAAAAGGATGTAATATACTATTAAGTGTAAAAGCTAATATAACTTTAATATTTGCTTTTTTTTCTAGTAAATAATTAAATCTAAAATAAAAATTTTTTGATAACATTAAAATATTTATTAGTTAAAAATATAGATAAGTTGTAAAAAGTTAAATATAATTAGAGTAATTATTAAATACTATGGATAAAAAAAACAACCCTAATCTTACAGTAGAACAAAAATTAATTTTATTTGAGAATGGAACAGAAACTCCAGGTAGTAGTGAATTAAATTATGAGAAGAGAGAGGGTGTTTATCACTGTGCAAATTGTGGTGAAAAATTATTTGACTCAAATACTAAATATGAAAGTGGGTCGGGTTGGCCTTCTTTTTATCAATCATTACCTGAAGTTTTTGAAACTAAAACAGATTATTTGTTAGGTTATGCTAGAACTGAATATCATTGTAAAAAATGTGGTGGTCATCATGGCCATATTTTTGATGATGGCCCCAATCCAACTAAAAAACGATACTGTAATAATGGTATATGCTTAATTTTTAAAGAAAAATAATAATGGTAAAAAAAATTAGAAAAATAAAATTTTTTTTGAATTTTTAATGTATTTTATTTTAACTTTTTAATGTATTAGTTACCGTAATGAAAAAAATTTTTAAATTAATTTTCGTTTTGTTTTTATCAACAGCAGCTAATGCAGATGTTAAGGGACAAACTTTATCTAAAGCTTCAGAAAAAATATCTTCAACTATAGCGAATTTAATACCAGGAGAAGGTGTAACAGAAGTTTCGGTTGAAATCAGAGAAGAAGATAATCCTGACTTTGAAATTTTAGGTGTAAGAGATATTTTATCTAAAGAGAATTCAAATTTATTTACACAATTTAGCATTCATAATAATGAAGTTAAAGGAGATAATAGATATATTGGAAACCTAGGTCTTGGATACAGATTTTTAAATTCTGATAAATCTATGATGTTTGGTGTTAATTCATTTTATGACAAGGATATACAAGAAGCACACTCAAGAGTAAGTTTAGGATTTGAGGCAAAAGCTTCAATTCTAGATTTTACTTTTAATCAATATCAAAAAACAACTAATCAAAAAATTATAAATGGAACCAAAGAACAAGTTCTAAGTGGAAATGAATATAATTTAAGTTCACAAGTACCTTATATGCCCTGGACAACATTTAACTTTCAAGGTTATAGATGGGAAAATGAAAAAGCCACAAATGATAATAAAGGTAGAATTTATTCTTTAGAAATGGCTCTTAATCCATCACTTCAATTAGACCTATCTAGAGATGTATCAAGTGTAGAAGGTGTAGATGATGTGGATTTAGCTAAATTAAGTTTTGTATATCCTCCAAGAGAAAATAAGCCAACTCTGCAAGATGGTTTAGTTTCAGATTTAGCTTTTGTAAAAGAAAATATGGAAAATAAATTAAAAGAAAAAGTAAGAAGAAACAATAATTTAGTAGTAGAAATTCAGGGAGCAGTAATAATAACTAGTAAATAACATGAAATATTTAAAAATAATTTTATTCTCATTTTTTTTATCTTTAATAGTAACAAACACATATGCAGCGAAAGGTGTTGCATCAGTTTATAAGATTACAATGACAAAATTAGAAATGTGCGATAGTACTAGTACTGACAGTGCATGTAATAATCCAGTTACGATTGGTACAGGAGAATCTAGTCCAATTGATATTGCTAGCACTACTGCAGGTGCGGCCGCAGCAAGCTATGGAAATTTAGGTTTAGGAAAATTTGGAACTACATATACTTATTTTCAAATTACTATGAAAAGAGCATTTACAGTAAAGGGATCAGCTAAAGATGGAGCTGGAACTACATGCATAACCGCGGAGGATGGAGATAGTTCGACTGCTGCAGAAGGGGCAGCTGATGGTGGTACTCCTGCAGAGGTTACACTTTACGCAGGATTTGTTGGAGACTCAGGTGATGGTCTTCCTTTGACTATGAATTCAGTTGCTGATGCAAATGGTGGAACTCCAGCCGCAGCAGGAACTATTGTAGATAATTCTGAATTTTTTCAATATAGAGAAAAATTAGACACAACATTAACTTTAAAAGCTGGTGTTATTCCTACAGTTAAAATTGCATTTGGAACTGCAACAGCATTAGAGGCAATTGGTAATATGGGAAACTGTACTCAAAATATTGCAGCACAAGTTGGTTTTATTGCAGGTGAACCAGATGTTACTATAACTTTTGAGTAAATTATTTTAAAAGTTCTTGTAACTTATTTTCTTTTTCTAAAGTTCTTACTTCATCGTAACCACCAATGTGCTGATCGTCAAAGAATATTTGAGGAATAGTTCTTTTACCATTAGCTTTTTTAATCATTTCATCTATTGCACCGTCTACTGTTGCAATATTAATTTCTTTATAGGTAACATTATTTCTAGTTAATAATCTTTTTGCTGCATCACAGAAATTACAAAGTGGACCTGTGTAAATAGTTATGTTTTTCATAGTTTATAAATAATCATTCTTTTTAATTTTACTAGAAATTTCTTTTCTAGAATATTCAAACTTTTTTCTATGTTTTATGCTTTTTTGATTAACTCTTCTTCTCCATAATCTGAAAGAAACAGGTTTTATAGATCTCCTCATAATTTTGATAACTTCAGCTTCTGTCTTTCCAGTTTTTTTTTTTATTTCTTCGAAAGTGATCCTGTCTGCCCAGGCTGCCCAGACTATCCAATCTGGGTCATCAATATTTGGCTCTGGATTTTTGACCCTAGTTATGGGGGTGTGACATTTTTTTTTCATAAATCCCTTATATTTGAAAAAAATCCTTAATGCATTTTATTTAAGGTCATGATATTATAAAATATAGATAGTCCTAGTTAGCCATCTTTAGCTCCCGGTTTTTTAGGACTATCCTAACTCACCCTTAAATGCTTCCTTTAAATTATTTTCTTTTTTTACAAATAATTTTATTTTTATTTATTACCCCTGGTACACCTCGAATAGTGATTATTTCATATTCAATGAATTATGGAGTTCAAAAATGTATTTGGACTGCATTGGGCGATGTTACTGCAAACATTATTCAAGCTACTTTAGTAATTTTTGTTCTTGGGTCTTATTTTTCAGACAATCCAAATTTTTTAAATATATTTAAGTGGGTAGGGATAGGTTATTTACTTTATCTTGCTTATGAAATTTATAATTCAAAACCAAAGGAGATAAGCTCAAACAATGCTTCATTAAAAAGTTTTTTTTCTTTTTTTAAAGATGGTTTTTTAGTTGCAGGAACAAGTCCTAAGGCATGGATGTTCTTTCCATTAATTTTTCCACAGTTTATTGACTTTAATTCAAATTATATTGTACAATTTTTTATTTTGATTACAACATATGTAGTTTTAGATTTTTTATCCCTTATTGGTTATGCAATACTAGCAAATAAATTGATTGTTTGGATAAAAGCTAATCCAAAAGTTATTAATACAATTTCGGCGTGTGTATTAATTGTAATTGCCTTTATCATAGCAATTATTCAAAGGTATTAAATATTAATTAAATTACGTATGGCAATTACATTATGCATGAGAGTGGTTGTTTTTCTTTTCATTTAAAGGTTTAATTGTTTTTTTTAAATTTAAAACTAAGGAGATAAATGAAAATAAAAAATATTATAATTACATTTTTTTCTGCAATAGTACTGTTAATTTCAACTTCTGTTATATCTTTTGCAAAAGTTGTTGGAGATAAAATTATCTTAGGTGCGGCTGTATCTTTAACAGGAAAATATTCATCAAATGGTGTTCATACTCAAAACGGTTACAACTTAGCTGTTGAGAGAATTAATAGCATGGGTGGTGTTAAGGTTGGAGGCAAATCTTACAAGTTTGAAATTATTTATTATGATGATGAGTCAAACTCTGGAAGAGCTGCACAACTTGCAGAAAGATTAATTAAACAAGATGGTGTTCAGTTTATGCTTGGACCATATAGCTCGGGTTTAACAAAAGCTATGGCGCCAGTAACTGAAAAATATGGAATACCAATGGTTGAAGCTAACGGTGCATCTAGATCGTTATTTACTAAAGGTTATAAATATTTATTTGCAGTGCTTGCACCAGCAAATTTATATCTTGATGTAGCTATTACAACAGCTGTTGAATTAAATGGTGGAAAGCCGGTTAAGATTGCGATGGCATTTGAACAAGATGCTTTCTCACAAGATGTGAGATTGGGAATT
>Ga0315339_1000490_pt1 | contig 49141 bp, 46 predicted proteins | sample ASW17metaG_FD_204514 | JGI IMG/M metagenome (GOLD analysis project Ga0315339, IMG submission 204514) | Ammonia-oxidizing marine archaeal communities from Pacific Ocean, United States - ASW #17 | ecosystem: Environmental > Aquatic > Marine > Oceanic | place: USA: California | collected 2016-12-05 | reverse complement strand
ATAATGACGGGGACGGTGAAATTGATGAAGAAGGTGAAAGATATCCCGTTAAAGAAAATTCTCAGGGAGAAGTAACTGATTCAGGATTCATAGTGGTTCCTGCTGACCATGATGGAGTTGACAATGATGGGGACGGTGAAATTGATGAAGAGGACGAATACGAGGTAGTTTACCAACATGACGATGAGGACTTTAATGATGTACGGTTAAACGCCGAAGGGCAGTATGTAGATGCGGATGGAAATATTGTAAGAAGCATTGTCCAAGTTGAGGAGTTATCAGCAGGAGGAACATTAAATAATAAATTAGGGATCTCGATTCCTTCTATTAATCCTAATGACCTTACGTCAGATGGAATAGATAATGATGGTGACGGTGAAGTCGATGAGGATGATGAATCCATTTGGACTTCAGGTCCTATCACTAGCTACGGTGACGATGATGATCCCTATCCAGGGATCGAGGACGCACACGAGGACGCTACCCCTGGCCATACGCATACCGATCAAGAAATACCAGGAGATGGGATTGATAATGATTTAGATGGTGAAATTGATGAAGAGTGTGAAGATTGTGAAGATGACACTGACGATGACACTGACGATGATACAACTGATGCTACCGATGACTAAAGCTATTCATTCTGGTACGATACAGAACTGAGGGTAGCATTGGTGTCATTATGTAATAAAATGACGGCGGAGGTGAAAAATGCGGGGGTTTGATGGGCTAAGGTATATCTAGAATCACCTTCTAATCAAAACGATTTCTAGAGGCATTTAAGTTTCAATATGAGATCGCTTTTACTCATATGATTTAACAAGATAAGCGTATGGCTAAAGAAGATGACAGAGAGATGAAGAAGGCTAAACCATGGTAATTATCACGGTTTCTTTGGGGTAAGGGTTAATACCCAGAACTTAGAAATAATTAAATCAATCAAATGGAATTAAAAGGAAAAGCAGCATTAATCACGGGTGGCAACAGCGGAATCGGTGAAGCTATCGCCTACGCCTTGGCGGAAAAGGGAACAGAAGTATTGATAAGTGGCCGACGGAAAGAACAGAACCTCGAGGTTGCGCAAGCGATTAGTAAAAAAACCGGAACCCGGGTAGAAGCAGTAACTGCCGATGTCAGCCTTGAAGAAGATTGTGATATGATGGTGCGCCGAACGATTGAACTGTTTGGAAAAATCGATATCTGTGTTAATAGTGCGGGGATTTCAACGGGACCTGAATTTTCGGAGCTTTCCACTGAAATCTTTGATCAGGTACTTAAAACCAATTTATACGGAGCCTTCTGGTGTTCACGAGCAGCATTTAACGCGATGCGTAAGAATAAATTGAGTTCACCGGATGATATTCGTGGTTATATCATAAACATTTCATCGGTTGTAGGGCTGGAAGCCTACAACCGTGGGTCTGGGAGTGGCGTTTACAGCGCTTCTAAATTTGGCATGATGTCGCTCAACCAGAGCATGTCAGGTTCAGGGCAGAAGGAGTTGATTAAAGTTACCGCGATATGCCCCGGTATGGTCGTCACGCCAATGACTGATGAATGGAGGAGCAACAACAGTAAAGAGGGTGATGAATTTATTGAGCCCGAAGATGTAGCCGAAACGGTCCTTTACCTCACGCGCCTCTCACGTGCCGTCTGGCCCGTGCAGGAAGTTTTACCCAGACGTGAAGCGGAGTAGAAGGGGTTACGTAATAATGCAGGATGCTTGGTGTCAGGTGTCGGGAGAATATAAATTTAAGTGAATAGGTTGAGAAATAATTGTCACTTAAGTAATACCTATTCCCTTCCAATCAAAACGATTTCTAGAGGCATTTACGCTTCAATATGAGATCGCTTTTACTCATATGATCTTAACAAGATGAGCGTATGAAAAATAATGCATGGAGGACTTTTTTTATCGGCATATTTTTCTGTTCGCTACTACATATATATTACCCACCTAAATTTTAATTACCTAGTTCGAGTAACCGTATAGAGCATTTAATGGAATTAACTATTGAACAGGCACTTCAGCAGGGTGTGGCAGCACATAAAGAAGGTAAGCTTCAAGATGCCGAACGTCATTATCGAGCTATCTTGCAGTCTCGGCCTCTGCACCCTGATGCTAACCATAATCTAGGTGTATTGGCGGTATCAGTTAATAAAGCTGATGCGGCATTGCCACTGTTTAAAACTGCTCTCGAAGCCAATCCAAAAATAGAACAGTTTTGGCTTAGCTACATTGATGCGCTCATCCAAGAAAAACAGTTTGATAATGCAAAACAAATTCTTGAACGGGGAAAGAAGTATGGGGTTGCTGAAGAGAAATTAAATGTTTTGGGGCTACAACTAGGCTCCTTAACTACGACGGAAAGTGTTGATAGTGTAAATCCACCTCAACAACTACTCAGCAGTCTGTTACAACATTATCAAGCTGGACGTTTAAGCGATGCCGAGAAATTGGCACAATCCCTTACTCAAGAATATCCCAAACATCAATTTGCCTGGAAAGTGCTGGGCGCTGTATTGGGGCAAACAGGTAGGAATTCTGAAGCTGCAAATGCTAACCAAACAGCAGTCGTATTATCTCCTCAAGATGCCGAAGCCCAGTACAACTTGGGTGTCACGCTTAAAGAACTGGGTAGATTAGAAGAGGCTGAAGCAAGCTATACGCAGGCGATAGCGTTGAAGCCTGACTTTGCCAAAGCCCACAACAACTTGGGTGTCACGCTGAAGGACTTGGGTAGATTAGAAGAGGCTGAAGCAAGCTATACGCAAGCGATAGCGTTGAAACCAGACTATGCCGAAGCTCACTACAACTTGGGTATCATGCTGCAAGAACTGGGTAGATTAGAAGATGCTGAAGCAAGCTATAGACAAGCGATAATGTTGAAACCCGACTATGCCAAAGCCCACAGCAACTTGGGTAACACGCTCAAAGAATTAGGCAGACTAGATGAAGCTGAAGCAAGCTATACGCAAGCGATAGCGTTGAAACCAGACTATGCCGAAGCCCACAGCAACTTGGGTGTCTTGCTAAAAGGATTGGGTAAATTAGAAGATGCTGAAGCGAGCTACACGCAAGCGATAGCGTTGAAACCTGACTATGCCGAAGCTCACCGATATCTTGCGTCAATGAAAAAATTTGATTCAAGGGATGAACAGTATTCAAAAATGCAGGAGCTATATCTCTATGAGAATATTTCAGATGAGCAGCGTTGCCATATTAATTTTGGTTTAGCCAAGGCTTGTGAAGATTTGGGAGATTTTGAGCAAGCTTTCACGCATTATCGTGAGGGTAATGCTTTGCGTAAAAAGCTATTGAACTATGATATCAATCAAGATGTTAAACTATTCAAACAGCTTAAATCGAACTATGCGAAAATAGAACAAACCGCGTTGAAAGTAGACAACCTAGAAAATAATCCAAAGCCGATTTTTATTGTAGGCATGCCTCGTTCTGGAACAACTTTAGTTGAACAAATAATTTCCTCTCATTCGCAAGTTGCGGGTGCAGGGGAGCTATCTTTTGCAGCTCAATTTGGCGCATCGATAGCTAGAGGGTTCTCTGAGGTAAATAGTGAAGCCTTACTGAACTTTAGGATAAAATATTTAACGAAATTGCAGAATGTTTCCGACGGTAGTCTGATTGTTACAGACAAGATGCCACAAAACTTTCGTTACATAGGATTGCTTGCTGCTGCATTTCCTGAAGCTAAAATAGTTCACGTCAAAAGAAACCCTGCTGCGGTATGCTGGGCAAATTATAAGCAGTATTTTATTTCCAAAAATATGGACTTCTGTTACGCACTTGATGACATAATCAGTTACTACAGGCTTTATGAAAATTTAATGGAGTTTTGGGGAAGCTCGCTTAGTAAAAGAATTTACCACCTTGATTACGAACTACTGACAGTTAATCAAGAAGACGAGACGCAAAAACTAATCGATTATCTCGGATTAGACTGGAATGAAAAATGTCTATCGCCTCAAAATAATACGAGAAGCGTAGCTACAGTATCTAACATTCAGGTAAGAGAAAAAGTTTATCAAGGTAGTTCGCAACAATGGAAAAAATATAAACCATTTCTGAATAGTATGCTTGATTTCCTTGATGACTCACTAGGACGATGAGCCAAGCACACCTATTGTGACATGAACTAATTATCACAAAAAAACTTCTCGAGGAAAAGTTTAATGGGAAGTTCGTCACCGTGCGCCCGCATAGTTCGAGTGAGTCTGAATGAACAATGATATTGCAGAAATTAATCACGCCAGTCATTTTGAATATGATGACTTGGAACAACTGGTTAGGTTAGCTGACTCAGGTGTGATTAGAATTGGCCCCGTCATTCAGGATGTAGTTCCCATTCAAGACGCACTGCAGATCTATGATCGTCTGTGAGATGCCCCGGACGAATTATTTGGGACCGTTTTTTCATGGGAATAAAGATATTAATAATAATTGGGCTTATATCTGTATTGAGATGGGTAAAATAATATGTCTAATTGGCGCCTTTGATACGAAGGGGGTAGATTATAATTTTCTGCGTGAGAAGATTTTGAGTAAAGGGCACGGTGTGATATTCTATTGTTTTAGGAGTCATCTATATTCTAACAAAGAGCTAGTTTAGTTACCGGTATTAATGCAATCGTGGGTGTCTGTAACTGCACAAAAAGTGTAAAACAGGGGGGGTAATCATAAACAGTGGAATAGCCCTAATATATCCATTACCCTGTACACGGCGGAGGTGAAAAATAAGGGAGGTTGATGGGCTGGGGCAAAACACGCTGCTGACAGCCACCGGCTGTAGCGCTATCCCGGCCCAGCGAAATCCTCTGGATGCAGGTTGAGATCAAGGACATTTTCAACCTGATACGCAATTGCGATTATTTGTGCGTCCTGGTTCTTAGCGGCAACGAGCGACATCCCAACAGGTAGACCATGGAGCGTACCCATCGGGAGTGTGAGATGAGGATAGCCGGAAACAGCTGGGTAAGTGGAGAACCCACCCAGCGAACGATCACCATTGATCTGGTCTATACTCCATGCCACTCCTCCCGAAGGTGCAATCAGCGCATCCAAATTGTAATCAATCAACAACGCGTCTATTGACTGTTTCGTTTCTGCTTGAGCTCGCGAGATTGCTTCCTTGTACCGGTCTGTCTTAAGACCTCCTGTCTCTTGGGATCTTTCAAAGAGGTCCTGTGGGAAGAAAGCCATTTCGGCACTCGCTTGATCTGAATTAAATGCGATCAACTGATCCAATGTTAAGCTAGCCAGCTCATTGGGTAACCCGGCAAGGTACCGATTCAGATCGTGCTTGAACTCATACAGCAGAATATCTAACGCATCTCGACTAAATTCTTTGTAGTGGGGTTCGAGTGTTAAATCTTCAATCAAAACCGCACCTGCCTGTTCGAGTTTTTTGAGTACTTCGGCGAAAACCTCATCAACTTCCTCGTGGTACCCCGTGGCTGAACTGACGACTCCCAGGCGCTTGCCGGCCAGTGCAGAGACAGCCAGGTCTTGATGAAAGTTTTTATCCCCGGCCAGCGCCGATAGCAGCATAGCTGCACTTTCGACGTTCACGGCCATCGGACCAGCGGTATCCTGGGAATGCGAAATAGGGATGATGTGATCCTGTGGCAATAAGCCAACTGTTGGCTTGATACCTACCAGGCCATTCACGTTAGCCGGACAAACAACAGAACCATCGGTTTCCGTACCAATCGAAAAAGGGGCAAAACGAGCTGCAACACTGGCACCGGATCCAGAGCTCGAACCACAGGGAGACCGATTCACATCATAGGGGTTGCGAGTCTGTCCACCGACGGCGCTCCAGCCCGATGAAGATCTCTTGGAACGAAAGTTCGCCCATTCACTCAGGTTTGTCTTTCCAAGTATAATGGCACCCTCGGCTCGCAGGTTAGCGATGATTGGAGCATCTCTATATGTAGAATTTTGCACGAGTGCTAACGACCCGGCCGTGGTAGGTAAGTCTTTGGTTTCGATATTGTCTTTTACCAATACGGGCAATCCGAACAAGAAAGGTAACTCTTCACCACTTTGTATCTGCGCATCTTTTACTCGAGACTCGTCGAGAACACCCGGTGTAATGGAGATGACTGCGTTAATCCTGTCATCAAACTGTTCGATTCTTCCGAGATAAGCCTGAACGAGATCCTCGACGCTAATCTCCCCGGTACGAATGGCTTGCTGGATTTCAACAACATTACCATTGTTGATTAACTGTTCTATTTGCATGTTTTGTCTCCCAAAACCATTCAGGATGACTGCACTAAGAAAGAAACGGATCGGTGTCTTTGTTTGAAACCAAAAACCTTAGCGAGATTGTCATCTTATTTCGCATATTTATTGATTCACCATAGGATTGACTCAATACCTAAATCCACACCATCAACGAAGCTCGAAAATAAACTGAGCTGAGGTATATCTAAGATCACCTTCTAATCAAAACGATTTCTAGAGGCATTTACGCTTCAATATGAGATCGACTTCACTCATATGATCTAAGAAGATAAGCGTATGAAAAATAATGCATGGAGGACTTTTTTTATCGGCATATTTTTCTGGTTAATGATTGGTTTAGCTTTTGGAGGTTGTATTTCTTTAATTTCTTTAACAGGAGAATACGAAGATGGATACGAAGAGGGATACGAAGATGGCTGAAGAAGATGACAGAGAGGTGAAGAAGGTTAAACCATGGTACTTATCACGGTTCCTTTGGTATAGGTTGGTTATATATTCTATTGTTTTAGGAGTCATCTATATTCTAACAAAGAGCTAGTTTAGTTACCGGTATTAATGCAATCGTGGGTGTCTGTAACTGCACAAAAAGTGTAAAACAGGGGGGGTAATCATAAACAGTGGAATAGCCCTAATATATCCATTACCTTGTATAGGGCGGAGGTGAAAAAGGGGTATTCAATTATAAATAAAATATAGATTGGCAGACCTCAATCGCAACTCGATAATTGAAATGTGTCTGTACTAAGCGAAGAGGATCGAGCGTTTTGGGATGAGGTGGTGATTGAGTGATCTTATAGAATACTGAGTATCCCCAGTCGTTTAGGCTTTAATAGCCTACAAGAGTTTGTCAAAATCCCTTTCAGATCTTGGCTGCATTTGGATTACACCCTCACTTAGCTAAGATCTCATATACATCAATCCTAAAACCATTAATATCCGGAAACTCTCTCATTTAAACTGGTACGAATAACGGGGTCCGAGCAGCGAAACTCCGGACAGCTTTATTGTAGCGAGGATCTGAGCAGATGACTAAAAGGCAGAGGCAAAATCCAAACGCATTGCATGAGGTCCGCTTTTTGCACGGATTGCGGGTGCCAATGCGCGACGGCGTGCAGCTCTCAGCAGACGTCTATCTGCCGCGCTACGAGCAAGGCCCGTTTCCGAGCATTGTGACACGGACGCCCTATGAAAGCGGTCGCGACGTGTTTATCGAGCTTGGGGTCTGGTGGGCCGAGCGCGGATACGCCTTTGTGGTCGAAGATTGCCGCGGTCGCTTCGAGTCCGAAGGAGTCTTCAACGCCTATTTTCCCGATATCGAGGATGGCTACGATACTCTAGAGTGGGTCTCTGCACAGAATTGGTGCAACGGCAAGATCGCCACTTGGGGCCGCAGTTACGGGGCGCTGACCCAGTGGTTGATGGCGCCGCTGCAGAGTCCGCACCTGACCTGTATGGCTCCGCACGTAATCTGCGATGACTTCTTCAGCGATTGCCACTATATCGGCGGGGCGTTCCAGCTGATGCTTTCGCTGGGGGCAGCGATGATCTGGGAGACCAATCTGTCCACGGTCGTCGGGAACCAGGCGGCCAAGCTCTTCCAGAATCGCGCCTTCTGGAGCCACCTGCCGCTGATCGAACTCGATGAAAGGGCCATTGGCCGCAAGGTGCCCTATTGGCGCGAGTGGCTGGAGCATCCCACCTACGATTCTTATTGGGAGCGCTGCAACACGATGGGCTGCTATGCCCAGATAGCAGTCCCTGCTTTTCAGCAGTGTGGCTTCTTTGACCCCTATACAGCGGCTGGTTTTCGCAGATTCAATGAGATGGGCCAACTGGGTGCTACGCAGCAAGCGCGCACTCAGCAGCGTATCCTGGTAGGTCCATGGTCGCACGAAGTGCCGGAGAGTACGCGGATGGGCGCTATGGATTTTGGCCCGGAGTCGCTTTTGGATATCCGCGAAGAAGAGCGCCGCTTTTTCGACTGGCAACTCAGGGGGATCGAGGGCGGGATAGCCGCCGAGCAGCCGATACGGATCTTTGTGACGGGGACCAATCGCTGGCGTTACGCCGACCAGTGGCCGCTGCCGGGCACGCGCTATGTGCCGCATTACCTGCATAGCAACGGTCGGGCGCACTCCGACCCCGACGACGGCGGCCTGTTCCCGGAGGCCCCCGGTAATGAGCCACCCGACCGCTTTGCGTACGACCCGCAGGACCCCGTGCCGACCCGCGGAGGCAACCTGTCGGTGCAGATGATGAGTCAGCACGCTGAAGATCCACTCCTGGCCGGACCGGTCGACCAGCGGTCAATCGAAGCCCGCGCCGACGTGCTGGTCTATACCTCGCCCGCATTGGCCAAGGATCTCACCATTATCGGTCCGATCCAGGTGGTGCTCTATGCCGCATCATCTGCGCGCGATACGGACTTTACGGCGCGGTTGACCGATGTCGACCAGGAAGGGCGCTCGCTAGTGCTCTGTGAGGGAATTCTGCGCGGACGCTACCGCAAGGGCACGACCGAAACAGAGCTTTTAGAACCGGAAGAAGTCGACGAGTTCAAGATCGAACTCTGTCCGGCGTGCCACATGTTTTTGGTTGGGCACCGTTTGCGGCTCGACATCAGCAGCAGTAATTTCCCGCGCTTCAGCCGCAATTTGAACACCGGGGAAGATGTAGCGACCGGGACCAGGATGCAGACAGCCAGGCAGACCGTGTTGCACACAGGTCAGTACCCGTCGCATATCATGCTGCCGGTGGTCGATGCAAATTAGGGTCCTGTATGAAATGCCCTATCCTTTAGAATAAAAAACAACTGATATTAGTTATTAATTTCAGTCTACGTCATCCTTGTATGTTGGCGAATCTGTTGTAACTTTAGTGAAATACAAAATCCATATATCCCTAAAAATATAATTTTTAATACCTTACAAAATGGCGGAGGTGAAAAATGCGGGAGGTTGATGGGCTAAGGTATATCTAGGATCACCTTCCAATCAAAACGATTTCTAGAGGCATTTACGCTTCAATATGAGATCGACGTCACTCATCTGATTTAATATAATGAGCGCATGAAAAATCTAAATTATAAATTGGTTCTATTGATTAGCGCAGTTCTCGGTTTAATTGTTGGAACGGTTAATAAAAATCTAAAAATATTTAGGAGTGATGAGAAAAGATAAAAACGAGGTGAATCGTGAGGAGGTATTGTATTCTAGGGATAAGATAAGCTTACCCACTTCGAGGAGAAGTTTTATTAAAAAAGGCTTATGGGCGGCACTGAGCGGGACGATTGGATCTAAATTTTTGTTATCGCCTAGAATCCAGGCAATGATTACATCTCATACCTTTGCTGATACATCGGAAGCTAAACCCTTGATGGCGAAACATCCAGGACTAACCATTTTGAATAATAGACCATGGAATGCGGAAACACCTGCTCACCTTTTAGACGATCAAATAACACCCGCTGATAAATTATTCGTCAGATGTAATGGGCTCGTCCCAAGAAATGTTGACGCCAATAACTGGACCTTGTCGATCGATGGTGAATCGGTAAAAAATAAAAAACTCCTAACTTTAAAAGATTTAAAATCAAATTTTGCGCATTACACTTATCAATTAACATTAGAATGTGCGGGAAACGGACGTAACGAATTCAACCCTCCAGCTAAAGGCAATCAATGGACGACTGGAGCAGTGGGTTGCCCCAAGTGGACAGGAGCGAGATTAAGAGATGTATTGGAGTATGCGGGCATTAAAGACGATGCCGTTTATATTGGTTATCACAGCAAGGACACCCATTTGAGCGGTGACCCAAATAAAGATCCTATCTCACGCGGGGTGCCCATGTCTAAAGCACTCGAAGATGAATCACTAATAGCCTGGGCTATGAACGGTGAGGACTTGCCGCTTTTGAACGGTTATCCCTTGCGATTGGTTTTTGGCGGCTGGCCCGGATCAACATCAGGGAAATGGTTGGAACGCATAGTTATTAGAAACAAGGTTCATGATGGCACTAAAATGGGTGGCTATTCCTACCGCATGCCACGATATCCGGTAGCGCCCGGTACTGTAGTAGCAAAAGAAAATATGCGTATCATTGAATCGATGCCTGTTAAATCACTTATTACCTATCCCCGATCAGGTTCGATTATTAATAAAGATGAAGCATTAATTGTAAGAGGACATGCCTGGGCTGGAGATCGTGAAGTAGCATCCATGCATCTGTCTATAGACTTTGGCGCTACCTGGCAGGATTGTGCTTTAAAGTCTCCGCTTAACCGTTTCGCTTGGCAACACTTTAATATTGAGCTAATGCCAAAAAATAAAGGTTACTATGAAGTTTGGTCGAGAGCAACTGATAGTAAAGGGGTGATGCAACCGGTGGTCTTGCCCGGATGGAACCCAAAAGGCTATCTGAACAATGCCTGTCACAGAATTGCGCTCAGAGTTGTAGACCCGAAGATTGCTACGAGTCCGCCTCCAACGTGATAAGTTCTATTTTGATTTGAGCGAACGATGTACAAAACCAGATCCTTGGTCGGTTTATTAATTATTACAGCGATAATTTTATCGATCTGTGTTTATTTTTATAATTTTGATCATCTACATCTCCTTAAAAAAAATGGTTTAAATGATTCATTAATGACGGGGAAAAAGGAATCGAAAGTAAAGACAACCAATCCTTCATCAACGGAAAATACGAAAATAAAGATTGATGACGCTAGCGGTTTTATTATCGATACAGGTTTGGAAGAAGTGAGGGCGAATTGCCTGGGGTGCCACTCATCCCTTCTTATAACTCAGAACCGGGCAACTCGTGATGGATGGTTAAGTACCATCCGCTGGATGCAGGAAACTCAGAATTTTTGGGAGCTGGGTGATAATGAAACTATTATTCTGGATTACCTAGCTAGAAATTATTCACCCCAAAAAGGTATTGGGCGAAGGGCAAACTTGAAAAATGTTCAGTGGTCCTCTTTTGAAAAGAAGCCTTTGGACTACAGATTGTGGAAAGAATAAACACGGATATTTTGATAAATTATAAGGATAAAGAAGATAAATTTTTCACCTATGGGAAAAGATAATTTATATGGAATAGGTTTGTTGGGATGTGGCAGTATTGCGAATATCCATATCAGCGCTTTTACTGGCATTGAGCCTTTACATTCCGACGGCACTGCCTTTGATCGCAAAAATGATTTTGCCGGACTGACGGATCGCGCCCGCGTGGTGGCTGCTTGTGACAATAATGAACAAAGACTCAACCATTTTTGCGACAAGTACCAAAAAGACTACGAGATTCCGCTGCGCTTTAATGATCTCTCCGATTTCGCTGCCTGTGATGATGTAAATGTGGTGGTGGTAATGACACAGGTATCGGTCCGCAACGAAGTAATAATTCCTCTGCTTGAAGCGGGAAAACATCTGATGATTGAAAAACCACTCGCCCCAACGCTGTCTGAAGCGCGAACGATTGTCGAATTGGCAGAAAAATTAAACCTGCAGATCGCTGTGGGTCAGAACTATCGTTGGAAAGAACAAATGTCGCATTCGCGACAATTAATTAAAGAAGGGCGGATAGGAAGACCTACATTTGTCATTATCAATGATTGCGAATGGCGCGATCACGTCGTTGAAATGGAAACGGATACCCGTTATTATGCTTTGGCTGAAATGGGTGTTCACTATATGGATCTTTTACGTTGGCTATTATCTGACGAACCGATAGCGGCGAGCTGTGTTTTGAAGACAGAACCTTTTACTACTAAGAACGAGAACGGCCGGTGTGAAAGTTCAGCCCTCATTGAATTTCGCAAAGGGACGATTGCGAACCTCATCCAGTCTTCGATTTCGCATGGGCGTGGGGCATTTAAATTTCGGCAGTTCGACGGCACAGGAGGGAGTCTGATTCATCCGAACTACACGGATGTTATTTATCGCAGCAGCGAGGGGGAAGATAAATGGTCATTAAAACACGATTTCATTGCCTCTTATGGGAAAAATATGGCGCTGCTCCTGGATGCTATTGAAACCGGAGTTCCGTCACCTAACAGTGGTCGCGACAACTTGAAAACGATGGCAATACTCGATACCTGTTTTCAATCGGCGGTGGAGAAGCGGCGGGTGGAAATCGCAATCGATGATTTAGAAAAGTAGGACTTTACGATGAAACATATGACACATGAAGAAATTGGAAATGTTATCTGATAAGCAGAAACACGAATTTGAAACGCTGGGGTTTCTCTGTCTGAAACAGTTAATCCCGCCGGATGAGATGCGGGCGTACATCGACGCTTTCGACGAAACGATGGTGAAGGCAAACGGCGGGCAACCCTGGTCCGGGGCGCCGAAACGCCAGCAAGTGGTACCGTTTTATAAACACAATCCTGCCGTCTATCACCACATGTTGGATAGCGAGCACATTCTCGAGGTCGTCGAGGACCTACTGGGTGAGGATTTTGTTTTCGCCGTGTCTGAGGGTATTCAACATTATGGGAGCAGTAAATGGCATCATGACAGTATAAGCCCCGAGGGCCATACGCATATCAAAGTGGTCTTGTATTTGGATCCAGTACGTGCCGATACCGGCTGCCTGAGCATATTACCGGGAAGCCAGTACACACCCTACCGGGAAAGGATGGAAAAGTACGGAGATGAAATCCTTACACTCGAGAGGAAAGTGCCCGGCACCTACGCGATCGAGTCGGATCCGGGTGATGTCGTTGTTTTCGACGTTAAGCTTTATCACGGTGCTTACGGGGACAATCGCCGTCGCGCGATTTATCTCAACTTTTTTCAAAAACCAGTTACCCAGGAGGAGCAGGATCACATCATTAAGATCTATCGCAATGACAGCACTAAAAATGGATGGACTTACTATACACCCGAGCTCTTCGTAAACGCCTCTACCCGCCGGTTGCGGATGTTAGCCTTTCTTAAAGAGCACTGTTATGATGTGTAAATAGTCAAAACGTCAAAAGGTCAAAAAGGGAAAATGCGTGTATGTGAGGATGCGAACATGCGGTACCGAGGGTAAAGCCCGCCTGCCGTCCATAGCCCTCCCGCGACTGCGGGATGGGTGACGAAAAGGGTTACAGAAGGGGTTACGTGATAATGCAGGATGCTTGGTGTCAGGTGTCGGGAGAATATAAATTTAAGTGAATAGGTTGAGAAATAATTGTCACTTAAGTAATATCTATCACCTTCTAATCAAAACGATTTCTAGAGGCATTTAAGCTTCAATATAAGATAGACTTCAAAAGTAAGATTAGATTTTCCTGTACTAAATCAATAATACAAAAGCTAAATACGGAACTGCGTTAAAGAGAATGGTACTTAGTTTAAAGAATCCCATTAGAGTATAGTTTATGCTATCATATTTTTCGACAGAAATATTGAACCACTTAGAATGAAGTCCGTAAATCCAATCATGTCCAAAGACGAATAACAAAAACCACACACTTAGTATTCCTATATTTATCACTGAACACCAACCTAAAATGAAGCGAATTTCTTGAATTGTCATAATTTTCCCTGATTTAAAAGGAGCTTTATTTATTTCTTATATAATTAATTTTGGGTAAAACCCAAATACTCAAATGTTATATTTTTTTATTGTACACCTATTGGATCATATGTCTCTTTGGGAAATATTTAAACTTTCTTTCTTGTAGTAAAAGTTGTCGGTATTAATGGGTTTTCTTGTGTGTCTAACTGCAAAACAGGGACTTTTTTTAAAAGCTGTACACTTTAGTGTTATACGAAATCATAATTGATAGATGATGCGTCTACATTTGGGAGGGACACGTATACATTATAAACGTACATTTCTCACATAAAGTGATGCAACTGGGGGATCACGGATACATTGCGTTCATTTCGCACATAACCCGACCCCTCGAATACTTGAAGCATCTTCGTTGTAGGGCAACAGTTTACAACACATGATATTAAGGGCTTTCTATAGCTTGTGACCCATGACAAGTAGAGGAGAACCAATAGTTATGAATGTATACAAAGCTTAGCGCGTACGCGTATTCATGCTCCCTAAATCTACTAAAACATACCCCTCCTAGTGTGAAATCAAAAGAGGAGTAAATATAGGAATTGATTTCCACCCTTAATAAAGCTTTCGTTTCCATTTATGAATTACTATGAATAAATCATTTATTTTACTGTCTCTACTTCTCTTATTGACCACTACTACTATGATTATTGAAGCAAATGATGAAAGGTTAATGGATGAACCCTTTTTTGAGGTCAAAGATCTAATCATTGCTGAAGGAGAGGTAGCCGCCTATGGGCTTCCCCTGATCACGGTCACGGGTAAGGGAACGATTATAGTCTGCAGTAATGCCCGCGTCGGCGACCATCACGATATGGGCAATGTTCAGTACGGCGTGCTATTAAGAAGCACGGACAATGGTGAAACCTGGATGAAGAAAAAGTTAGATTCGTTTCCACAGGGAATTGTGTCCGATAGAGAGACGGGAAAAGTGATATATTTCATGCCCGAGGATTCTCCACTTAAACGCCCGGATGGAAAGCGCATGTATGAAGAGTGGGCGGTTGAGAACCCGCCCGAAGAAGCGAGAGCGATTTGGCAATATGAAAGTAATGATGACGGAATCAGTTGGAAGAAGGGACAGAACATAACCCCGATGTTGCAGAAGAAAAAATTCACACACATTGGGGGCCCCAACTATGCGAGTGGCCTTCAATTACAGTATGGAAAGCATAAGGGTCGATTGATTCTTCCGGGACGGATCTTTGTCAAAAATATTTTTGAATTCCAGTACAGCCGGAATACCCTTCTTTATAGTGATGATCACGGGATAACCTGGAAGGCTGGAGGGTTGAGCCAGATGGCCATAGGTGAAGCCTGCGCCGTGGAATTGTCTGACGGCAGCCTATATCTGAATAATCGCAACGAAGCCGGGCGCGTTTATCGCAACAAGAACAATCCGGACGCCGTTCATTTACTTAACGGGAGAAGCGCAGCCGTCCGCTGCTTTTCGATCAGCAGAGACGGTGGAGAAACATTTACTGAATTTGGTGAAATTGATGAGTTTATCCATGCTGCCTGTCACGGTGGGATGGCTCGTTTTACTGACCGCAAATACGGTAACATTTTCCTGTTTTCCAATCCGGGCTCGAAGCTGGGGCAGGAAAAGGCGTGGGGAGAAAGGCATCACTTAACGGTGTGGGCTAGTATGGATGAAGCTAAGACCTGGGCAGTGAAAAGGGTAATTAACGAAGGACCAGCTGGTTACTCCTGTATGGCGGTGGGCAGGGACGGGACGATCTTTGTTGCTTTTGAACGTGGCCCAGAAAATTATCGCACTAACACCGCAGTGGCCAGATTTAACCTCGCATGGTTAATGGAGAATGTGGACTTGGCCAAGGTCCAATAAAGGTGCGTGATATTTCACTGCTTGAAATCCTGAACAGTAAACAAAAAAGAATGTGAATTGTAGGGATATCAATAACGGGCGTACCTTCCTAGTGTGGAAACCAAAAGGGGGGTAAATATAGGAATTGGTTTCCTAGTTAATCTCTATAGGGGTAATCTGTGGTACTTGTAGCTTAAGGAGTTATGACAACAGGATGTTCAGCTTAATCAAAAAATAGTGGTAAAAGCTCTCTTTAGCCTATCCTTAATAGCGGATCTGATGTCAGCCGCACTAGTCCCTGGCGTTTGTTTTTTTTGATGTCCTTGATCTTCAGCATGATATTCCCGATGCTCACCAAGTTTCCATAAATTATAATAATAAAATTCGAGGTCATCCGGTGATTTATTAGGGAAAAGTGATACTGGTTGTTTTTCAGGGTGACCTTTATATTCTTCCAAAATAAAATCCCATATAGCGTCAAACCATTGATCCTGATCGATGGGTGTTTTAAGGTCAGGGAGATCTTTGATTCTCATCCTCCACTCATGTTTATTAATTGGTGAATCATCAGGTAGACATAAACCTGCAGCAAGGGGCTCAGTCCATTGCGAGAAGGCATAGATGGAGTAAAGGCGAGTTTTTATAGTATCGAATAGGTAGTAATAATTTAAGGCTACTTCATTAGCGTAGGCATCTTGGCTCCAAATTCTAGTTTTTGAATGAAGCTTAATTTCGGAATTACTTCCTACTCCCAATAATTCTACCAGCTCTCGACTACGCTTATCCATATCAGGGTGTGGACCTATAAAACCCGGCCATTTATGCTGGGTTGCAGCTATTAGTTTTATAACCTCAGGCTTATCACGTGCTAATTTTTGTAAATAATCTGTGGAAAACATAGCTATTCTCCATAATAGACCTGCTGATTTTTTACTACCGTTGAAAGCTTTATTAAACAATAAATCTAGTATGACCTTAACTTTTCCACCTTCTTCTTCTAGATCTAAGAATTTTTTTGGCATATATAAAATTCCGATAATTATGATTCGTTAATATCTGGAAGCGTGTTTACCGCATTACGTTTAGCGTCGTCATCAATGTGGGTGTAATTATCGCTTATCGCTTTAGAGTCGTGACCGATTATATCCCTGGCTACTGCCTCCCCCACCCCCACGTTTTTAAAAAGCGATGTCGCTGTGTGTCGTAAGCAATGGAAACTTAAAGGGTTTCCTCTGTGTTTCCCGGCGCGTCCTTCTCTCTCAGCCATCCCTGATCTAGGTGGAGCCAGCCCTGCACTTACAAGTATAGAGCGAAACTGATTTGATAATGTGCTGGTGCGCCCTAGTTGTCTTTTTACTATTGCATATGCATCTGGAAAGACAGGGGTATCTGAATTATCTGGAGCGGGTAATGTTAAAAAATGAACAAGTAAAGCGCTGTGTATGGGCAAAAGGATGCGGCGCCCTGTCTTAATAGTAGTAAGTGATATTTCTTCCCGACGCACATCCACATTATCCCATGTCAAACTCACGATGTCGCCAAGTCGTTGCCCAGTATAAAGACCGGTTAAAATGATTCCAACCCACTCATTATTCGCTACATCTAGAATCTTTTTTAGCTCCGGTAAGGTGAAGGCTCGTCTTATGTTTGTAGTTCCACCCTTGCGTTTAATTCTGCGGACAAGGGCCGCTGGATTGGATTCGATCCTTTCATTACGTAAGGCGTCTTGGAATGCTATGCTGAGAATTGCTAAATGATTATTGGTAGTCGTTATAGTCAACTTTTCCGCTAAATTATCTCGATGATTAATTAAATCATTAACTGTGATAAAACTTAGATCTTTATCTTCGATGGCATCCAAGAATCGATTAACAACGCCTCGATAATTCTTCCAAGTAGCTGGGGCATTCTCTACTTTTTTTATTTTAAGCCATTGAGTAAAATACTCAGTCGTTGGTGTAGATAAAAGAGGATCGCCATGAATATTCTCTAAAGCTTCAGAATATAATTTTCTCACTTGGCCTCCGGTCAATTCTTTGCGGTATGCCGATTCAAGTTCATCGGCTATGCTTTGAGCTTTACGCCTATCAGTCTCCTTGGTACTTCGCTGCTTCCGTTTACCCTTATTATCTGTATAACATGCGAACCAATAACGTGTCCCTTTTTTCTGTGTAATGGAAGCCTTTACTGATAACAACGTCTAGCGTCAACAATAACATAGATCTATTATCTATTGAAAACAAGCTATTGAAAGCATCATAAATAACCCACGAGTCAAAATAGTTTTTTAACTTCCGGCTTAGTTACTTTAGCCATTACGTTTTGGGGTAGATGCCGGACTATCTTCAAACGACTTGGGATTTTATATTTAGCTATTCGCTCTCGCGCCCACTGGCGTAAATTATCAAGTGTTAATACATAGTTGTCTCTCGTGACAATAGCAGCGCAAATTCGTTCGCCCCACTCTTCATCGTTGATGCCCACAACCGCGCATTCATCAATTTCAGGATGAGAACGCAGAACTTCTTCAATTTCCAAGGCGGAGATTTTATAACCGGCGGATTTAATTATATCGATAGAACTTCTACCCAGGATACGATAATATCCGTTCTCGATTACGGCGATATCTCCAGTCCGGAACCAGCCACATTGAAAAGCATCCCGGGTCGATTGCGCGTTATCCCAATATTCTTGAAATACATTTTCTCCTTTAACCTGAATCTCTCCCTCCTTCATTTCTTCGGTGATTAACTTCCCGTTGTCATCAACCAGTTGCAACTCGACTCCGGGGAGGGGTGTGCCGACATAACCAGGTTTTCTTTCTCCGTGAAGTGGATTGGAGAGAGCCATTCCAATTTCCGTCATCCCATATCTTTCCAAAAGTGTGTGCCCGCCTATCGCTTTCCATTTTTCCAGAATATTTACCGGTAAGGCGGCGGAACCTGATATCATGAGGCGCATTTTACTACAGGCACTAGACATCGTTTCTTTTTCTACACGTCCTGCTTTTTCCCAGGAAGCAATGAGTTTTACGTAAATTGTCGGCACGGCCATGAAAAGGGTAAGCTCGCTTTTGATGAATCTCTCCCAAATCGAAGCTGCGTTAAATCCGGGCATCATTTCACATTTGGCGCCAGCCCATAGAGGGCAATATAGAGCATTAATAATACCGTGAATGTGATGAAGGGGTAATGCATGAAGGATACGATCATTTTCCACTATTTCCCAGGCTTTGACGAGTGATGTAATCTGCGCGCTTATATTTTTATGCGTTGTAACAACCCCTTTGGGTTTGCGCGTTGTACCACTCGTAAACAAAATCATCGCTTTGCGATTTACTTCTATTTCAGGGAGAGTTACCTCGGGGACATTATCTTCGGGGTCCGAGTGAATTAATATTAAATTATACGCCTTGATGAGGGGGGATAGTTTTTCTTCGAACTCAGGGTGAGCAATGATGAATTTAACACCTGCGTTATTAATAACGTACTCAATTTCTGATAAAGGGTGTGATAGGCAAAGAGGGACCGCGATACCACCCGCTAGCCAGATTCCCCATTGAGCAGCCACATAGTCAATTCCCTGCAAGGTCATAAATGCAACTCTCGCCTCTGCAAGATCCGCGGTGGCGCGCAGTAAATGTTGGGCAATCTCAATAGATTGATTTATTACATCACCGTAGCTGTGAACCCCGCGACGATCAATAATTGCGATTCGCTCTTGGGTTGTAAGCGCGCGATTTATTAATGGAATGCTGGATGCACGAATCATCTGAACGTGGAATCGCGATCCCTGGACGCGACCATCTTGTGTGAAATTGTAAGGGCTAGTGTCGTGGCCGCATCGGTAACGATTGCTACATCCATACTTCGATATTTTCTTTATTCACGTGTTCTTCAAGTAGCGTGCATATTACGTTGTTCATTTCTTCTATCTCCATTTGCGCGGGTGATACTACACCGCCGTTGCGTTCATAAGGGAAATAAAGAATATCACTATCCGCACGCTGTTTTTTAATATGTTTCAAATATTCTGTGTTCATACGAAAAATGCCAATGCTAATATCGCGGATTTTACTTTGCCCGTTCCGCTCACCATGAGACAGGTATCCCCGCGATGATAAAGAGGAAGACGTTGAGCGTGCGGATCTTTTTTTAATCCGATTTTTCTATCAGTGGCCTTGCTTTTTTGTGGATAGCGGTAATGATGACTTTTGCCATTGTCCTTATAATAATAAAATCTATAAAAGATCAGGGGGTTGGCGATAAAATAGATATTGTTGAAGGTGATATGACACGGCTCGCGGGTGACGCAATTGTTACCGATGCCAATAATCGATTGCTCGGTGGGGGTGGTGTCGATGGGGTGATCCACAGGGCGTCTGGCCCTGAGTTACTCGAAGAATGCCGTAATCTCGGCGGTTGCGATGCGGGTGAAGCAAAAATCACACAGGGCTGCTGCTTACCTGCTAAACATGTTATTCATGCGGTCGGCTCCGTCTGGCAAGGCGGCGAGCGAAGGGAACCGGATTTGCTCAGGGCTTGTTACCGAAACTGTTTAGGCCTCGCCAGGGAACATGGACTTATCTCCATCGCGTTCCCCTCTATTAGCACCGGCGTTTATGGATACCCCTTCGAGGAGACAACACGTATCGCCCTCAAGGAAACAAAAATGTCTTTAGAAAGGGAAACTTCCCTCGAGCAGGTCCTCTTTGTCTGTTATCCGCCTGAAAATGCTATCCCCTATCGTACACTCTATGCGGAGATATTTAGCTGAAATGAAACGACTAAAAATCACGGCCGAAGGACGAGTACAGGGGGTGTTTTTTCGCGACTCTACAAGAAATAAGGCGACGGAACTCGGCATTTGCGGATTTGTGCGGAATCAGCCCGACGGGAAGGTCTACATCGAGGCGGAAGGGGAATGTGCGGCGCTTGAGTGTTTTTCACAGTGGTGTCATAAGGGCCCAAAATGGGCCCGGGTTGACAAGGTCGAGATTGTCGAATGTCCTCCTGTAGGAGGGATGAATTTTATTATAACCTGAATGGAGCTAAAGTCATTGTCGATGGAGGGCTTGTCTGGACAATTAAACAACGATGAGAATAACTAACGATGGCTGATATAAAAACAAAAGTTAAGCACCCGCTCGCGTGCACGATGGAAACGGGAGTCGAAAACTTGAAGCGGTTAAATTTGAATACCGAGGGGGGGTTGCAAATGAATCTTGAGACAGGGCAATCTCCTGGTGGCCCCCATTGCAATAATATTAAAGATTTCTATGAAATAATGACCAGCGGTCATTCCCCGATGGGCAAAAGTACAGGTTCGGTTAAAGGATGGAGGGTTGAGAATAAATATGTGTGCGATGATCAGGCCTTGCGCTTGCGGTTAAATATAGCCGCGATAGAAATGGACTTTCGCCAGGTTTGTATCGATCGCTATATAAAATATGTAGACCAGGCGAGTCGCCTACCCCACCTTAAAAAAGTAAATATGCACGGTGCTCCCAAACGCTGGGTGACGGAGACTCAAATTTACGGACAGGAAGGCGACTACGAACTTCAAATAGAAGCGATTAAACAAATTGCCAATTTTGCGGGTGACCACGGCATTGAGATTACCCTGGAAAACACCAATCTTAACTGGGATGGCATTCCCGATGACATTTCCGGCGAAGTGGTGAACTGGAGCCGAAGAAACCGCTATTTCGGGGAATCGCCGGAGGAGTGGATCCAAATGAGTGAAGACGTCAACATGCCTAACGTTTCCCTTTGCCTTGATTCTGCCCATGCAGCAACCTATGCGCAGATGTTTTCCGACCATGACAAGCGCACAGCTACAATGATGACTTTTCTCTCTCGACCTGATTTAATTGGGCATGTCCATTGGAACGATCAATTTTTATATGATTTGCGCGGGCGACCAGACTACCATGGGCTGATTGGTAGCGCATCGCTTCCGATTGAGTTTCATCGGAAAATAAAATCTTTAGATGCGACACTACTCCTGGAACATTTTTATTCGATCGAAGAGCTCGAAAAAGAACTAACCTTTATAGGAAATTTATGATTTTAGAATCTATGTCTCTATATTTGACAACAAGACCAGAGAAAAGAAAAAGTTTAATCAATCGCTGACGGAAGAGCGTAATGATAAAAGATAGGTTGAATGAACTGCTGAATGAGCATGACCACCTATTCGGGTTGATCTGTCGTGATGCCACATTAACCGATATTGAATTGATAGCACAAGCAGGGTACAAACTTGTCTGGATCGATCTTGAACACAGTCCTATCCCCACCGCGGAAGCGATTCGATTAGGTCGAACCATCCATCACCTGGGAATGGTGTCCATGGTGCGCATTCCAGAATTGCGACGTACGCATGTGCAGGTATTACTCGATGGAGGGATTGATATAATAATTTTGCCCGACGTGAGAAGTGATGCAACGGCAAAAGAGTTTGTTCGTTTGGGAAAGTATCCACCTATAGGTGAGAGAGGGGCTGCATCGACAACTGCGAGGGCTGGTTTTGCGATCGGTGATGATCCCAAACTTACATTTGAAGAGACAAATAGCGCGACTCATCTCATGGCAATGATCGAGTGTGACGAAGGTTATGATGCACTCAATGGTATCCTCGCGGTTGAGGGTATCGATATAATTAATGTCGGCCCCACGGATTGGTCGGTGAGTCTCAGAATATTTGGAAAGGAAGCAGAGTCGCACCTTGCACCAAAAATTGAACGTATAATTCGTGAGTCGGTCAAGGCCAGTAAGATTGTAGCAATGGGTGCTTTTCAACCGGAGTTAGCAGTTAAGTATCGAGACATGGGGGTTCAAATAACCATGGTCGGCGCCGATATCAGCATGAAGAGGAAAGTGTTCCATGACACTTTTACTGCTTACCGTAATCTATTAAAATCTGAATAATAATGAAACTAGGCATTAATACCGGATTCATCATGAAATTCGGTTTCGAAGAGGGGTTGCGCTATGCGGCAAACTTAGGTCTTCATTTCGCAGAAGTTGGTGCTTGCGGTATCGCGGCAAAGAAATTCTGCGATGTAGAAAAATTGCTTGCTGACAGTGGAGATCGCCAGCAATGGATCGATAATTTTGCTAAATACGCGATTGAAATTGTATCATTATCCGCGCATGGGGCACCGCTTACTCCAGATAAAAAGATGGCTGATGAATACAGCTGTCAGTTCCGTCAGTGCTGTGAACTGGCGGAAAAGATTGGGGTGAATAAAGTAACCCTTGTTGCCGGTTTGCCTGAAGGGATTGAAGGGGGTAATTTTCCGGTTTGGATTACTCAGCAAGTAGATGTACCATTTTATAGAAATGCTCTGCAATGGCAGTGGGAGAAACGGTTGATTCCCTATTGGAAGAAGCATGGAAAAATTGCGGCCGATCACGGCGTCACCCTTTGCTTTGAAATGCAAGTTGGTGATATGATTAATAACCCCGTAAAACTAAAACGGTTTCGCGACGAGATAGGCCCTGTTATCGCGTGCAACTACGACATATCTCATATGTGGGCTCAAGGAATCGATCCTATCGAAGCGATACGCTATCTTGGTGAACTGGTTCAGCACGTCCATATAAAGGATACGTGTATCCATGAACACAATCTTCGTCTCAAGGGATTTAATGATTCCACAGCCTCTACTCTACCTGAAGAGCGTGCCTGGACTTTTACTTTACCTGGTTGGGGACATGACGAGAAGACTTGGCGCGAGGTTTTTGCAACGCTTCGCCTAATTGGTTATAAAGATATCCTTTCTGTCGAAATGGAGTGTGAGTACGTTGACATCGAGGAGGGTATTGAAAAGTCAGTCGCTTTTCTCAAACCCCTTATTCTAGAAAAACCTACGGGTCAGCGTTGGTGGGAAGCTGCTGAGTTTGGTCAACTGTGGAAAGTAGAAAAGGAGGATAAATAGTGTATGTTCAACTGGAATTCGTGGGTCATGCCTGCTTTCGCCTATGGGAAGGGGGCAAACCGAAAATTGTTATGGACCCGTTTTCTCATGAGAAAACAGAACTACCTGATGATGAATTTCGTCTCGATGCAGAAACAGTAATTGTCAGTTCCCTCACTGACCCTGCCCATGACAATGTTAGGCTCGTTAAAGGAAATCCGAGAGTTATAAATGCACTGGATGTGGCGACGGGAAAGTCAGAAGCAGAGATTAATGGCGAACCACTGGCGACAATAGCGGCAGCGGAGATTCCGGATCACCCTGAAGGTACAGACGACAACGCCTTGTATGCCTTTAAGGCCGGGGGGCTCTGGTTCGCCCACATGGGTGATCTTGGATTTGAGTTAAGCGAGAAAGATTTGGCTCCTTTTGCTGGGAAGTGTGATGTGCTAATGGCTATCACAGGAGAAAAGTTCACACCAAAACTTGACGAGCTTGATCCCATGATTGAGGTTTTAAAACCGGCATGGATATTCCCTATGCATTACGGGTTGCCGCCGCTTGCGGGAAATGAGATCCCTGGAGGAGGGATGACTTTTATCGATGAATTTCTCAACCACCGTCGAGGGGACCCTGTATTTATCGTGCGACATCACACCGTTACCTTTCCGCTCCCTCAGTCCAGTGATAGTCGCCCGACCATAGTTGTCCTCGAACCATCAGCTTATCAGGCGACAGGAGGGTTACCCACATTCTCTTGCTCTTGAGAAAATAATTAATTGAATTTTTTTACCCAACTTATTCAGACTTTGCCACCATAAATATCTTAACCAAAAGCAAGGTAGGCAAAGGCAACATTTTAGAACCATAAATTGATGGCAGATGAACTGACTGAAAAGGAAATCGGGCAAATAAGCGATGCACTACTCGCGAACCGAAAAATTGAAGCGATAAAAATTTACCGTGAAACTACGGGGTGTGGCCTCATGGAGGCGAAAGAATTTATTGAAAAATTAGAGGATGATCTGCGTGAGGAATATTCCGATATATTTCCTGAACGAGGGAAAGGGTGCGCGGCGGTCTTTTTGATCGGGCTGGTCTTGGCTACAACCGGTGCGGTGTTCTTATTCAAGCTAAATTCATGATGAAAAAATATAAGCAAATAAGTATGCTCACGGTTATAGATCACTTTGTGAGATGTGGAGTTGTTACCATCTTACTTGTCCACGGGGTAATGGGGGAGCCATCCAGCTATCCGGTAATCGGCGAGGTCGTTCGTCTCGAGCCAGGATTAGATAAAATAATTTCGCCCGACGCGAAGATCGAAGTAATCGGCTCCGGGTTCGAATGGACCGAAGGGACGGTGTGGGTGCGTGATAATAATGACGGCGGGCTGCTATTTTCTGATATACCCAGAAACGCGATCTACAAGTGGGTTGATGGCGAGGGGATTAGTCTTTATTTAAAACCATCGGGTTATACCGGCGTATCCGATTACGGTAAAGAGCCGGGATCAAACGGCCTTCTTCTTGATGCGCAGGGTAGGCTTGTATTTTTTGAACATGGCGATCGCCGCGTCTCGCGAATGGAGAAAGACGGGGGGAAGAAAACGCTCGCTGACAGTTATCAGGGCAAGCGGTTTAACAGTCCTAACGATGGCGTCTTCATGTCTAATGGAGATCTTTACTTTACCGATCCGCCATACGGGTTACCCCTAAGGTTTGATGATCCACGACGCGAACTCGAATTTTGTGGTGTCTACCGTTTGTCAACGGACGGAACACTCACCCTCCTCACCGATGCAATGACACGTCCAAACGGGATCAGTCTTTCGCCCGATGAGAAGACTCTCTATGTAGCCCAGTCCGATTCGGACGCGGCTCTTTGGATGAATTTCCCGATTAAAAAAAATGGAACACTTGGGAAAGGAAAAGTATTCTTTGATGCCACGGCGTCAGTCGGTGTATTGCCGGGTCACCCCGATGGTATGGCTATTGATCGTGACGGAAATATTTTCGCTACCGGTCCAGGGGGCGTTTATGTTTTCACCCCGGATGGGGTGCTGCTTGGGCGTCTCTCGACCGGGGAAAGAACGGCCAACTGTACGTTTGGCTTTGATGGATCGGTTCTTTTCATCGCCTCCGACATGTATCTCTGCCGTATTCAGACGATGACGAAAGGGCTCGGTTGGTAAGGCCCGGCAATTGTTTTCAAACTGGATTACCTTTAGGCATCTGATTCTAAACGCCGATCCCAGTCATATTCACGTGCGGTGATTATAGATTCCATGCGACGGATACGATTTTCTATGGAATCAAATTTCCTTTTCAAACGCGACACACTCATATTGCGAGCGGTAATATATGAATTGTAAAACTCCTTCTCTTCATCTGATTGAAAATTCACCATCGGTTCAGGAGATATCAAAATTGAGGCCAGGAGATAAATAAGGGCGATGGGAAAAAGTCCGCTCAAGATAAAAAATACGATAAAAATTATACGAATTCTGGTGACAGAAATTTCCATGTAGTCGGCTAACCCCTGGCAGACACCGAATATCCAACCATGGCGAGAGCGATAAAGATAACGATCTCTAAATAATAGTTTATTCATTATTTTTGATTAGGCTTTTTTGTTTTTCTTCTTGTTCTAATAAAATGGTTTCAAGGGTATCGATTCGCACCTCCATTTTATTTAACCCACGATATATTTCCTGGATAATTTTTGTTTCATCCGCATCCATTTTTTTGGTCCTTCGCGGCGACCCTTCAACGCGCATCTTTACGATCCAAGTAAAACAGATTACAGGCAGCCCAACGACGATAAAAAGGATCAATAAAATAAATATAAAAATAGAGTCAATGAAGGGAAACATTTTAATTTAAAAATTGGTTCTATCTCCTCAATAAAGTTTAGTTCTAATTTAAATTAGGTGCACGCGCTTTTTAATCGGAAAACTTTTAGCCGGATTTGTTTGTGTGCTCCTTTTTCAGTGTTTCGAGCGCTTCCTCAACCTTGTCTTTATTTTCCAAATTTTCCCATGCATTCTCCTCACTCGGTTTGCGCCCGTAGTTGACTAACTCTGCTTCCGCCTCAATTCTTTCAATGCGGTTTTCGAATTGCTCAAAGCGAACAAAGGCATCTGAACTATCAGCTTGGCGAATTTTTGTTTGTGCCGTTTTGCGATTTCCCGCCTGCACATGACGTTGAAGGAGTATACGATGCTTTTTGCGTGCCGTCTCCAGCTTTTCTTCTAATTGATGAATGTCTTTTTGATATTGGGTAATAATATTGGCAAATTGATCGACCTCTTTCTCCAGGCTTTTGCCTTCCTCCTCGAGGGACATCTTTTCCACAAGCGCTTCCCGCGCTAGGTCTTCCCTTCCCTTTTCAACGGCGAGTTTAGCTTTTGCGCCCCAGTTTTCAGCGCGTTGATTAACTTCCTCGTGCGCACGCTTTACCCGTTTATAGCTGGCCATCGCTCCCGCACAGGAAGCCTTGATCTCAACCAGCGTGTTTTCCATTTCCTGGATCATCAACTTGATCAGTTTCTCCGGATTTTCAGCCTTCTCCAACATCGAGTTTATGTTGGAGCTGATGATGTCTCTAAATCTTGAAAATATTCCCATTGCGCACCTTTGATTAATTTATGATACTAGGATTTATTGCAGACCCTGTGCCAATTGCTCGCTTCTATTCGTAAACAGCTCGTGATCATGAAGATAATATTTGAACTTGAAACTTATTGTGGGTTTATTAAACCATATATAAGTAAATATAACTATATATTTGTGTATTTAACCAGTACGAGAGCTGTCAGAGCAAAATAATATCGTTGATGCCTTAGGTGAGTCGGACACTTTCGTTCAATTCAACGAAAGACTTTCGCGTGTAGCCAGTGTAGAGCGGCCCCTATTGATTGTCGGTGAGCGGGGGACCGGAAAGGAATTGGCCGCTTCGCGCCTACACTATTTATCTCGTCGCTGGGAGGGGCCTAAAATCTCACTTAATTGTGCGGCACTGGCTCCATCCTTGCTTGAATCGGAGTTGTTTGGGCATGAAGCTGGCGCCTTTACCGGGGCGACCCAGCGGCGGATAGGGCGGTTTGAAGCGGCTGATAGAGGGACTCTATTCCTTGATGAAATTGGTCTACTTCCGATGGAAGTTCAGGAAAAAATATTACGCGTCGTAGAGTATAAATCATTTGAACGCGTAGGAGGATCATCATCTGTTGAGATCGATGTGCGCATTATCGGTGCGACAAATGTGGATCTGCCGGCACTGGTAAAAGCGGGAAGATTTAAAAGAGACCTGCTCGATCGTTTGTCATTCGAAGTTCTCTATCTGCCCCCTCTTCGCGAACGTCGTGGGGACATCTCTCTTCTTGCCTATCATTTTTCCACGTGCATGGCACAGGAATTGGGGCGAGACGAGGTGCCTGAATTCAGTGAAAACGTGCTGACAGAAATGGAGAACTATGCTTGGCCGGGCAACATCAGAGAATTGAAAAATGTTGTCGAGCGTGCGGTCTACCAAGCTGACAGTAATAGGATTACAAACATACATTTCGATCCCTTTGCCCTTCCCTCCTCTTCTCACTTTAGACAAAGAGAAGAGGACCTGGATGAAACGCAACCGACGGACCTTGCCGGAAAAAATAGATCGCTCGAAGAAAACATTAGAAAGATAGAATTGAACGCGCTGCGGCAAGCCCTTGATCGGTCACGCTACCACCAGGGTCGCGCTGCACGATCTTTAGGCATGACCTATCATCAATTCCGCGGGCTCTATCGAAAGTACAAAGAAGAGCTCGAGCCGAGGCAAAAGGATTAAGAATAAAAGACTGGGATCTGGCAAAAAAAATCAGGGTAGATTAAAATAGCCATTTGGCCGCTCTTTTTTCTGATCCGCTTGTTCGATGAGAGTAGCACGCTCAGTCCGGCGCGGCTTATCGTTTCCAGGTTTAGCAAATCGAGGAGAAGGTTGGGGTCACCCGCATTATATCCCTCAATTAATTTTGCCTCACATGCTGCTGCAGTAATGGCATCCAGATATCCCTTTAACTTGGGAAACTTCGGCGATGTCTATGGCTATTGAATTTTTCAATTTACCGTAATGGCCGATGGTGGTTGAATAAATAGGGGCTCACTTTTTATGACCCAATTAAATCTTCCATAGTGAAATTGGCTAGACGACAGGGAACTTAAAGGAACTGCAAAAATTGATATTTTTTTATGCGGTGAGCAGAAGAAGCTAACGGTAAAATTGATTACTGAATGCATCTGAACTCGTTGGATAACGGCGGTGGCCGTCTGATAGAACTAAATATCTATAGCGCGAAGTGATTCGAACACAGGAACGCCGCAAGTATCCAGTTTATCATGGTGCTGGTGGCCATGACTAACGAGGATACAATCTATACCGCAGGCTGAAGCCACTTCGAAGTCATGGACGGTATCCCCGATAAGTAATATCTCCTGGCGATCATGATCGAGGGCATTGATACATTGACGACCAAGATCAATTTTGCCTTCGGCGTGGATGTTCTCCAATCCCAGGAGATGATGGAAAAAAGAAGTCAATTCGTAATACTCAATTATCTCCGTGAGGCGTTCATGGTGAGAAGCGGAGAGAATGGATTGAAATCGTCCGGCTTGAGCGTGTGACTCGAGAATCGTCCATGCGTCCTCATGAAGGAGGCATTCTTCACGCCGTCGATCGTATTCGTTGTTAAACTCGACACTAAGATCTTCAAAGGCTTCAGTAGCGAGATCAAACCCCAGCCGTTCATAATACTCGATGACGGGAAAATTGAACTGTGCGCGGTATGATTCCCTTGATACTGAGGGCATCTGGCGACTTTGAAGAATACTGTTAAGCACTTCAACACACAACCAGGTGTCATTCATCAAAGTACCGTTCCAGTCCCAGATAATGTGATTGTATCTCGTATTGGCCACGATGATTTATTATTATAAATAAGAGGATCGTTATTGTCTTTCAACAACAGAGTCTCAACTTAATTATTTATTTCTTTGTCATGCCCTGGGTGTTTTATAAACTTCCTCAGTTTTTAACTTCATAAAATGATCACTGAAGGACAAGTAGCGCATTTTAAAACATTTGGGTTTTTAATCCTGAAACAGGTATTTTCTCCCGAAGAGATGGAAGCGATAACCCGCGACTTCGATCTCTTAATCGATGCGAATGAGAAAGCCTCCTTCATGAGGGCGGAGCCGTCCGATGATGAAAAACAGGTGAAGCATGTCGTTCCCTTTATTGAAAAAAGTCCTCAATTAATGAAACTTGCCGAAGATGATCGCATTTACGGGACGATGGAAAGATTACTCGGCCCTGGATTTATCTGGGGAGGGTCCGAGGGACAAGATGGTCGCGCCAGTGCAGACTGGCATGCGGATCGACCGGGGGTGGGCGAACTTTTTTTCACGCGGATCAAAGTTCACCTTTACCTCGATAAGACTACTGAAGCTATCGGGGCATTGCGCGTTATCCCTGGCTCCCACCGCATGCCATTACATGAACTTCTTGTGACGCAGCTTTTAAAATATTATTTCAAGCAGAGCGCGACCGAGGATGTGCCGATAGCATCTAATGCTTTAGGAGTTACTGGTCCAGAAATGCCGGCTTTCGCGCTCAAATCAACCCCCGGGGATATTGTATTATTTAATCAGAGCTTATTTCATGCGGTCTACGGGGGAACGGGAAAGCAACGGCGCTATATTGCCCTAAAATTTGCGGAAAATCCGACAACGGAAAAGCACATTGCATCCCTGGAGAAGTGGACAAAGTACGTATTTCAACCGGAAGAGATTTTTCTCAATAGTGAACGGCCTCGTATACGCAACATGATTGAAGGGGTGGTTGGCGCGCGCGATAAAAACGTGAATTAAAAGGAGCTTTTTTATTCCGTTTTCGTGCGCGAGGGCTGCACAGCAATAATGACAATCAGTGCGCCAATCACGATCAGCACGCTGGCGATATAAAAAGCGGGATCCGGAATTTCGTCGAGATAGAGATAACCCAATACCCCTCCGAAAATAAACTGGCTGAGAACAATGATCGATACCGTTTGACCGCGGAGATGTTTGAGTGAGTAGTTAAGAATCGTGTGTCCGATGACTGTTGGTATGAAGACTAGAGCAAGGATCAACGAGAACTCGCGGAGCGTATTATAGCGAAGAGGGTCCACCTCCATCAACCCGACTATATTGCCGAGGAGCAATACGAGCATCGTTGCTATTCCCGCTATCAGGTAGAGTGGAACAACATAGAGCCAGAGTGAAGGGATATCGCGGTTTTTGCTGCCCCACACCATATAAAAGGCATAGAGAACCAACGAAACGAGGCATATGGCGTTCCCCAGCACATGGCTTTCATTAATTCGATAATCGGCGACGCCGAGAACCACAAGTCCCGCCAAAGACAAAAGCGTACCATATACCTCCGCCCGGTTGATCAATTCACGGAGTATGGCGTATAACAAAAAAGGAGTGATTATCGGAAGCATGTTAATGATCAGAGTAGAATTCGCAGCTGGCGTAAGGCGCGCCCCGATGTTCCAAACCGCAAAATGTACTCCTAAAAAAATTCCCGGTGCCAGTGATCGAAAGAGAAGGGATCCTTTATTCTGATCCGGATATTTTCTTATCTCTCTAATAAACAAAGGGAGGAGAATTACACCCGCGAAGAGGGCGCGATAACCAGCTAGTAATACGGCATCAGTTTGGCTTAGTTTGATAAATATCACAGAGGTCGATGTGGCGAAAACACCGAGAAAAAGAAGCGAAAGGTGAAGAATCATGCTATCGGGATAATGCCGAATTTACCGTTAAGTTGCGGATTAAGGATATAAATTTATGAATGTTTAACTTAGATAGAAGAATGAAAATGAACAACTGAACATTTTTTCACGTTTTTAGCTTGAACCCTTTAGAAAACTTGCGAAATTGGTGATAAAATTAACGTAATTTAATCTTTATTCCACGGAATTATGGCAAGGGGATCAGCAGTTAAAACAAAAGTTAGTGAGGGCGATAACAATAGTAGTAATTTGAGTCTGGCGCTCTCCGCGATAAATAAACAATTCGGGGATGGCACCATTATGCGGTTGGGGGATGCCAGCCGAATGAATATTTCAGTGCTTTCCACCGGCTCAATAGCCATCGATCTGGCGCTTGGGGTTGGTGGGCTCCCGCGGGGAAGGATCTGCGAGATCTACGGTCCCGAAGCGTCGGGGAAAACGACCCTCTGTCTAGCCATCATCGCCGAAGCCCAGCAAAACGGGGGAAACGCAGTATTTGTCGATGTTGAGCACGCTCTCGACCCCCGATTTGCGCGTGTCGTCGGTGTGGATCTCGACAATTTAATGATTTCGCAGCCCGAGTGCGGAGAAGATGCGCTCAATATTACAGAAACTCTCATCCGTTCGGGAGCGATAGATGTAATCGTCGTCGATTCTGTCGCCGCACTCGTTTCTAAAAATGAACTCGATGGCCAAATGGGTGACGCAACCGTTGGGCTGCAGGCCAGATTGATGAGTCAGGCTATGCGGCGACTTATCGCCGCGATCAATCGGACGAACTGCGTCTGTGTCTTTACAAATCAGATACGGGAGAAGATAGGAATTATGTTTGGTAACCCTGAAACTCAACCCGGTGGGCGCGCCTTGAAATTTACTGCTTCAGTGCGTATGGATATTCGCCGAATCGGCGCGATTAAAGATCCCACAGGTAAAGTCATCGGGAATCGAACACGCGTGAAAGTGGTAAAAAATAAAGTCGCGCCGCCGTTTACGGAGTGCGAATTTGACATTATGTACAATGAAGGGATTTCTCAAACCGGCTCTATTCTCGACCTTGGTATTGAACATAAAATTTTTGATAAAAAAGGTTCATGGATCTCGTACAATGGTGAGATGATCGGCCAGGGACGAGAAGCAGCTAAGCAGTATTTATCTGAAAACAAAGAGGTTATGGATGGTACATTGAAGGCGATCTTAGAAAAAGCAAGGGGTGCCAGCGGTAGCATTTTAGCAGAAGCAAACACTGAGGATAATTAGTCCTCTCTCTCGTTTAGCTTTTTCAATAGGTCATCAACGATGCCTTTAAAAGAGACCATCGTGGCACTGGCCACCCCACATGGGGAATCGGCCCTCGCCCTGATTCGCCTATCTGGACCCCAATCCCCGGAGTTTACGAAAATTATTTTTAAATGCGAGGAAGCGCTTCCTCGTCAGGCTTATCTCGGATCCTATCGCGCTTTTAATGGAGACGAACTCGACACTGTCGTCTACACCTCTTACGCGAAGGACGCCTCATATACGGGGGAGGAACTCCTGGAGATTTCCTGCCACGGCAATCCATTTATCGTTCAGATGATCATTGAGGATTTAATTCGACGGGGTTGTCGCGTCGCTGAACCTGGAGAGTTTACGCGCCTGGCTTTTCTCAATGGACGCATGGATTTAAGTCAGGCCGAAGCGGTGATGGATCTTATTCGCGCGCGCAGTGATAAGGCGCTTGAAGCGGCGAAAAAACAGTTGAGTGGATCTGTACGAAACAAGGTAAATGCTTTAACCGAGGGTTTGTTACAGATCATATCTCACTTTGAGGCTTATATCGATTTTCCCGAAGAGGACCTGCCCCCCGAGGACCACGAAGGGCCGGTGCGCGAGCTGTCAGCATTGAAAGAGGATATGGAGCGACTCATCACCACCAGCCACTATAGTACCGTCTTGCGCGAAGGAATCAAAACCGTTATTGTCGGACTCCCCAATGTGGGTAAAAGCAGTCTCTTCAATGCTTTGACCGGTGAGGAGAGAGCGATTGTCAGTGAACAACCGGGGACCACCCGTGATTACATTGAAGAGCGGATAATGCTCGATTCCTATTTCCTGTGCGTCATTGACACAGCCGGCCTCCGCGAGTCAGACTCTACGCTGGAGAACTTAAGCATGAAGAAGACGCGAGAGCAACTTGCGAGCGCAGATCTAAAATTGCTCGTTCTTGACAGTACCGCGCCCGCCCCTCTTTTCCCCGAGGACGTCCTCCGATATCTCGACAACGGGCGGACGGTTGTACTGGAGAATAAAGTGGATCTACCTGATAGTAAAGTACATGAAGAATATTTACCCGCGTCTTCACACTGCCGTATCTCCGCCCTCACAGGAGAGGGTATCACGGAGGTAGAAAAAGCGATAGGGAAAATTTTCACTTGCGCTATCGAGGTACCAACGCCCGATACTATTATCGTAAGCGCAAGGCATGCCAATGCCTTGAACGAGGCCAAGAAGCACCTTTATACGGCGATCGAAAAAATTCGCCTTGAAAACCCTACAGAGCTGATAGTCAGTGATATAAGAGAATCAGTTGACGCCCTTTCGGCCATCACAGGTAAAGTTGACAACGAGGCGATTCTGGACAAGTTGTTTAATTCCTTTTGCATCGGCAAATGAGAATTGGGGCACAGCATCCCTATGATGTCATTGTTTGTGGCGCCGGACATGCGGGTTGCGAAGCCGCATTGGCAGCAGCACGTATAGGTGCGGACACCCTTATCCTGACCGGGAACAGTGATACGGTTGCCCAGATGAGTTGCAATCCAGCGATCGGAGGACAGGCAAAGGGACATATGGTGAGAGAGATCGATGCACTGGGTGGTGAAATGGCGATCAACACAGACACCACGGCTATTCAGTTTCGTCTTCTCAATCGATCCCGCGGCCCAGCGGTTCAGGCTCCCCGCGCTCAGTGTGACAAAAAGGCCTATCAATTTAGAATGAAACACCGCCTCGAAATTCAGGACAATTTGACCCTATTTCAGGCATTGGTCACGAGACTTCTCTTTAAAAACGGGAAAGTGCAGGGGGTAAGGACCAATTTTGGCGTTGAGTTTTATGGAAAATCCGTAGTCGTTACGACCGGTACCTTCCTTCGTGCATTAATGCATGTCGGCGACAATAAACAGGAGGGGGGAAGAATGGGGGATTTCAGTGCGAAAGGTTTGTCCGGTAGTTTTCTCGAAGCGGGGATCGAGCTTGAACGACTCAAAACCGGCACTCCACCACGCATTCTTGGTAAAAGTATTAACTTTTCAACGCTTGAAGAGCAAAAAGGGGATGAGGACGCGACGTTTTTTACTTTCTATGACCAGCGCAAAGATGAAGAATTGTTCTACGTGGAACAATCGGGACAGAGTTTGGAGGGGTGGGAGCCGGGGAGTAATCAGGTCTCCTGCTGGATCACCTATACGAGTGTAGAGACTGAGAGAATCGTCCGTGAAAGCCTCACAAGGTCCGCGATGTATAGCGGCGAGGTGACCGGAGTAGGCCCCCGCTACTGTCCCAGCATAGAGGATAAAATAGTACGATTTGCGGACAAACCCCGGCATCGGTTATTCCTGGAACCCGAAGGCCGCCACACCGACGAATGGTATGTTAACGGGCTCTCGACTAGTCTTCCCCTTGAGGTGCAGATCCCTGTTGTTCAATCTATTCCTGGTCTGGAGGGTGCACAAATTTTACGGCCCGCTTACGCGGTAGAATATGATTTTGCCCCGCCGACTCAGCTCCAACCTTCGCTCGAATCCAAGCGGGTGGACAATTTATTTTTCGCTGGCCAAATCAACGGAACTTCAGGCTATGAAGAAGCTGCTGCGCAGGGTCTGGTCGCCGGGGTCAATGCCGTCCAAAAAATAAGCGATGGGCCACCTTTAATTATCGGACGGCATGAAGGTTATATCGGCGTCTTGATTGATGACCTGGTGACGAAAGGAACGCGCGAACCCTATCGTATGTTTACCAGTCGCGCTGAATACCGTCTTCTTTTCAATCATGGGAGCGCGGATATCCGGCTTTTTCATTACGCCACAACCTATAATCTGGTTAATAAGAACAGAAACAAATACGTTAAATTTAAAAAAGAGGCAATCAATAGTTGGATCGATCGGCTGGAAAATGAAAGCGGTAAAGGTGGTAAGCTCGGCGATTGGATACGCAGGGGTGGAGATTTGGACGCGTTGCCGGTTGAATTTAAAACATTGGATCACGCGCTGAAAGAGGAGATTATCTATCGTATCAATTATCGAGGTTACCTTCAAAGGGACCTTAAGCTGATTGATAAAATGATGGATCTAGAGCGTATTAGAATACCAGAAAACATTGATTACAAAAATGTTAAAGGCTTAAGGGGGGAGGGGATGCAGAAGCTTGAACAAGTGCGACCGCATAGTTTAGCACAAGCTAGTCGTATTAGTGGAGTTAACCCTGCTGACATCAGTATTCTCATGGTTGCGATAGGCGCATACCGGGCAGAATGAATGCCAGCTTGTAACCTCTGCACCGCAGGTAAGAAAAATTTTCCGCATTAAAAGGGTAAATGTAATTTGTAACTTTTAGAACCATAATAACTTATATCTAGTAAGGTGAGATGTCGTACAGTGAAATGAAGGAGGGGTATCGGGCCATTATCGAAAGGGAAAAGCACCGGCGTGCCCTTTTGGCTGCAACCTGCCGGGATCTTTTTCTGCGACACAATCCTGAGGTTCTTGAAATTGGCTGCGGCCATGGCCATTTTATAGCAGCTTATGCGGCGGCCAACCCCAAGCAGTACTGTGTAGGTATAGACTTGAAGAACAAACGGTTAAGGAAATCAGAGAAAAAGCGTGAGAAACGTGAACTCAACAATTTACACTTTCTCAAAGCTGAGGGGTGTGAATTTATTGAAGCCTTGGATCCCACTGTCCGGCTCAATCGAATTTTTATTCTCTTTCCTGATCCCTGGCCAAAAAAACGCCACCATAAACGGCGTCTTATTCAGGATGATTTCCTTTCCGCGCTCAGCGCTCATACCTCACAGGAAGGAAACATTTACTTTCGCACCGATTATCAACCTTATTATGAATGGACGTCAGAGAAAATCGAGCTTAGTCCGTATTGGATACAGGACGAAAAAGAGAGCTGGCCTTTTGAGGAAGAATCCTATTTTGAGCAAATTCTCGGTGAACACCGATCATTTATAGCGAGGCGGATCTAGAATCGGGATTTATCGATTATCGAATACGAATTTAGAATTGCCACAAAAGCACCAAAAAATTTTATTTGGGAAGATTAGAAGTGTAGATGAATGATAGCCAAAAGTAAATTTCCTCCATCCACTCTTCTATTCATCCAATAAATGTTGTTCTCACTACTGCGGATCGACGACAGATCTCGTTCGTAAACACGATGTTAACTGATAAATATAACGAGTATCAGCTGACCGAAGATTGCTACCCCCAGGGTGATATAAATAAAGATGAAGTAATTATCTCTGGCTAAAGGTCGAAACTGTAAATCTTTACCCGAGGGATGGTCTTGATCCGATGGCTTACCTTGGGTAGGAGAACGCTCCTTGTTCAGCGTATGTAGACGACCCGTTATGTCTTCTAATTTTACCATGGCAATATTGTTTACGAGGGTGGGGAATTTGGCGATAAGACCTATAAGTTAAGCTAATATTAAATTGTTCTTGTATAAATTTATAAAATATGGCTTAAATTCGGAGATTGACGCTTCATGGCAAATATACAATTGAATTTGAGTTTTCAAATAAAACTTTCGTATTTGAAGTCACTACTACAAAAATTTGCACCGTTGCTTATACTCAGTGGCATTGCGGTTCCGTTAGAAGGTGCTGAGGGTGGGCAGAGCGTATCCCCTTATGCCTATCAGTTGACGGAGGTCCTTGGGTTGCCGATTACCAATGCGATGGTCACAAGTTGGGTCTTTTCTTTAATCATCATTTTGATCTTTCGCCATTATGCGAGTAAGCCGCAGTTGGTTCCACCACTCGGTCAGGCGGTGATAGAAAACATGGTCACTGGGATTAGGGATATCATCGCGCCCATCATTGGGCCACAGATGGTCAAGCCCGCGTTTCCCCTGCTCATGGGATTATTTACTTTCATCCTTATTCAGAATTGGACGGGACTGCTCCCTGGCGTTGGGACGTTCGGATTTTATGATGAGCATGGCCATCTCGACTACTGGTTTCGGCCCGGCAATGCCGATCTAAATATGACTATTGCCCTGGCCTTGGTCGCATTCTTTTCATGGCTTTACCTCATCCTTAAATACGCCGGACCAAAAATTATCGCCTATGATCTATTTGGGAATAAGGCGGATAAAAGCGAAGTTCCGGCGATAATCTATTACTCGTTATTTATCATTTTCTTTGGTGTCGGCCTGATCGAAATTATCTCCATTCTTTTTAGACCTGTCTCCCTGTCATTCCGGCTCTTCGGAAATATGTTTGGCGGGGAGAATCTACTGACGAGTATGACTGGTTTGGTCGGATACATAGTTCCCGTTCCCTTTTACTTTCTCGAAATTCTTATCGGGTTGGTGCAAGCGCTTGTTTTCACCCTACTCGTCGCGGTATACATTGGCCTTATTTGCAATCATGAAGGAGAAGAACATGCGCATTAATAAAGGTAGAAATAAATTTCTCAATCGGGACCATGCCAGTGGCTATGCTGCACCGCGTGTGGGTGATTGAATCACTGATTAAAATAATAACTAAGGAAAAAAATGATGATTGATTTAATAGCAGCAATGGAAGGAAGTATTCAAGGCGGTCTAGGCTGTCTTGCCGCCGGAATCGGCGTGGGTTTAGTCGGAGCGAAAGCGGCTGAAGCTGTCGGACGCAATCCCGGTGCATCGGGAAAAATTCTCGTGCAATCGATTATTGGAATGGCTTTAGCTGAAGCTGTTGCTTTCTATTCGTTGTTTCTTTAATTCTGAAAATGAAACGTGGCCGCGCGAACGCGGCCACGTTTCATCTTAACGCATAATCCCATGATTGAATGGATACCAGTGATAGCAGCAGAGCAGAGTGAACATCTCGGGCCGATCAGTGAACTCGCAGGTCAGTTCGGTGTTAATTGGAAATTTCTTTTAGCGCAAGTCGTGAACTTTTGTCTTGTCGCTTTTCTCCTTTATAAATTTGCATTCAAACCCGTACTATATTCGATTGATGAACGCCAGAAGAAGATCGCCGATGGCTTGCAATATGCCGAAGAGATGAAGCATAAGCTGGCCGATGCAGAAAAACAGCATCAAGAAACCTTGAAGGAAGCTCAACAGAATGCGCAAAAGATAATCGCCGAGGCGAGAGATACGAGCAAAGTGATCATTGATCGACAAACCCAGGAGGCGGTTGTTCAGGCGGAAGATATCCTGAAGAAAGCGCAGGAATCCGTCGAATTAGAACACACAAAAATGCTGAGCGAAGTGCGAAGCGAAATTGCCAGACTCGTGGTCCAAACGACGGCAAAAGTTCTCAGAAAAGATCTATCCGATGAAGAGAAATCGAACTATAGTGACTCAGCGGCAAAAGAGCTCACCATTACCGAATCCTAAAAATAAAGCATCATGCTGAATACTGATAAGCAACTCATACAATACGCAAAAAAGCTGGTTAAAATCAGCCTTGAAGAGGGACGCGTATCCGACGAAAGAGTGAATGCGATTTTGTTGACCTTTGCCGCTAAACCACCACGCAGGTTGAAAACGATTCTCAAACTCTACCTCTATTATCTTAAACGCGAATTGCGTAAAAGCCAGGCGGTAATCGAATATGCAGGTGGGATAACTCAGGAACGGATCGAAGCGATCGAGAAAAAGCTCAGCGCGAATTATGGCCGTCCGATTACTGCAACCTTATCAGAAAATCCAGAATTAGTTGCAGGTCTCCGTATCAATGTCGCCGATGATGTTTACGATGCTACGGTTACCGGTAACCTAAACAACCTTTCACAGTTAGTAAATTGATGCGTTAAAGAAAGCTTTAATCAAAAAATAAGATATGAGCACAATCATTGAGCAGATTGAAGAAGAAATCGAAAAGTTAGAAACAAAGACGGTAAAAGAAAATACCGGTAACATAATCTCGGTAGCTGATGGAGTGGCTAAAATAGATGGGCTCTCCGGAGTCATGTATAACGAGATGGTAGAATTTCCCGGTAATGTCTATGGCATCGCGCTAAACCTTGAAGAGGATGAGGTAGGTACTGTTATCCTTGGTGACCCCAGCCACTTAAAGGAGGGCGATGAAGTCAAAACTACTGGACGGCTCCTCTCTGTTCCTGTGGGCAAGGCATTGCTCGGGCGCGTCGTCGATGCTACTGGTGAACCCGTAGATGGGAAGGGGCCAATTCCCACTGATGAGATCTATCCGGTTGAGAAAGTAGCACCCGGAATCTTACCGCGAGAGTCCGTCAACCAACCGGTGCAAACCGGCATTATGCCGATAGATGTAATGACACCGGTGGGCCGGGGCCAACGTGAACTTATTATTGGCGACCGCTCAACAGGCAAAACTACGATCGCCATCGATACAATTATCAACCAGGCGAAGATCAACAAGCAGGGTGAAGCAAGTGGAGACCCGGACTTCAGGCCCCTTTACTCGTTATACGTCGCCATAGGTCAAAAAAATGCAAACATTGCGCGCACCCTTGGTGTTCTCGAAAAACATGGCGCCTTGGAATACACGATCATTGTCACCGCCCCCGCATCTGATAATCCCGCCAATCAATATATCGCTCCCTATTCCGGATGTGCGATGGGTGAATGGTTTCTCGAAAATGGAATGGATGCCTTGATTGTTTACGATGATCTTTCAAAGCACGCCGTTGCTTATCGCCATATATCATTGATTTTAAAAAGACCGTCTGGGCGCGAGGCCTTTCCCGGTGATGTGTTCTATCTCCACTCGCGCCTCTTAGAGCGGTCTGCGCGACTCAATGAAGATAACGGTGGTGGATCGCTTACCGCCCTCCCCATTATTGAAACACAGGCGAGCGATGTGTCTGCTTATATTCCGACAAATGTTATCTCGATCACTGACGGGCAGATTTATCTCGAGCCCGATCTTTTTAATCAGGGAATACGCCCTGCTATCTCAGTCGGCCTATCTGTATCTCGTGTGGGATCTGCAGCGCAGATTAAGGCGATTAAACAAGTAGCGGGAAAAGTTAAACTCGAATTGGCACAATTCGGTGAGCTTCAAGCTTTCGCACAGTTCGGGTCCGATCTCGATGCGAGAACCAAGGCCCAACTCGATAGAGGATCAAGAATTGTTGAACTCTTTAAACAACCGGCCTTTTCTCCGATCCCCGTTGAAATACAACTGGGCTTACTCTGGACGATGCAGAATGGACATTTTGATGATATCGAAGTGAATAAAATCGTTGCCGCAAGCGAGAGTCTCCAGGAGTTTTTAAGCACCCGTAAAGAGGCCCTGATGAAAAAGGTCCTGACCGAAAAGGAGCTGACCGAAGAAATAGAAGATGGCCTTAAAACAGCGATCGAAGAATGGAAGTTAACTTTCAGCTGATATTATTTCCTAATTCATCATTCCTAATTCTTAATTTATCCCCGTGGCTAATACTCGCGATATCAGACGCCGCATCAAGTCTGTAAAAAACACCGCTCAGATTACAAGAGCGATGCAACTCGTAGCGGCTTCTAAAATGAAACGCGCCCAGGAAAGTGCGTTGGCCGGGCGGCCTTATGCCGTATTGATGGCTGAGATATTGAGCAAGCTGGGAGGACGGGTGAGTGATATTAAGCATCCATTCCTTGAAGAGCGTGAAGTTAAGTCACGCGGGATTCTTGTCGTCAGTACGGATAAAGGACTTTGCGGTGCGCTCAATTCCAATGTCTTTCGGCGCATTGTGGAAATAGAGGGCGACATCCGGTTTGTCGCCATTGGCCGTAAAGCTTCTCAATTTCTTAGTCGCACGCGGCGTGAACTGCTCGCGGAATTTACTATTTCTGATCGTGTTCTCTTTTCTGAGGTACGACTTCCGGTCGAGTTTTTGATTAATGCCTATCTTGAAGGGAGTGTGGATACGGTAGAATTACTCTATCCGCGATACGTTAATCCTCTTGTCCAGGACCCGATACTTTGTCCACTTATACCAATTGAGAACTTGAACAGTATCATCGATAAACTGGGCCATCAAATAGTTGAGGCTCCACTTGGGCACGATGATCGTGAAATTCATTTCGAACCGGAAGCTGAGGCTATTCTAGGAGAGCTTCTTCCCTTGTTTATAAAACAGGAAGTCTACCAGACGGTGCTCGAAGCGAAAGCTTCTGAACACAGCGCGCGTATGGTTGCCATGAAATCCGCGACAGATAATGCCAACAACCTGGTAGATGATCTTACACTGCAATATAACAAAGCACGCCAGGCAGCCATCACTCAAGAAATCCTCGAAATCTCAGCGGCCACGAGCGCTGCATCAAATTAGCATCCAATTAAGAATTAGGACTTATGAATAAAGAATAATGGGATAAGACTTTAACTGAAACTACTAGAAGCCATTCGTTATTAAACAGATCAACTTATAGAAATTTTCGTAACTATAATTAAAAAGTACCAAAGCAAAACTAAATTCATAATCCTGAATTCTGAATTTATCCAACCATGAGTAATATAGGAAAAATAATCCAAGTTATCGGTGCTGTCGTCGATGTTCAGTTCGAGGAAAATATGATACCTGAAATATATCAGGCTCTCGAGTGTAAATATAATGTAGGCGACGAGGAAAAGAGTGTGATCCTCGAAATTCAACAGCATCTCGGCGAGGGCATGGTACGCAGCGTCGCGATGTCTTCCACCGAGGGACTGGTTCGAGGAATGGATGCTATCGATACGGGGGACTTTATCCAAGTCCCGGTTGGCGAAGGTGTCCTTGGACGCGTCTTCAACGTTATCGGTGAAGCGGTTGATGAGCGCGGTCCGGTACATTATGACAAGAAATATCCTATCCATCGTCCGGCGCCTACCTTGATTGAACAGGATACGCAGGCGCAGATTTTGGAGACGGGGATTAAAGTCATCGATCTGATTTGTCCTTTTATCAAGGGCGGAAAAGTCGGGGCCTTTGGCGGTGCTGGTGTGGGAAAGACCGTTGTGATCATGGAACTGATTAATAACATTGCGAAAGCGCATGGCGGGTACTCTGTTTTTTGCGGAGTGGGGGAGCGATCACGCGAAGGGAATGATCTTTACCATGAAATGTCCGACGCGGGGGTAATCGACCAGAATGACCTTTCAAAATCTAAAGTTGCACTTTGTTATGGACAGATGAATGAGCCACCAGGTGCCCGAATGCGGGTCGGGCTCTCCGGGTTGACGATGGCTGAATATTTTCGCGATGAGAAAAACCAGGACGTGCTCCTTTTTGTCGATAATATATTCCGTTTCTCACAGGCAGGTTCGGAAGTGTCTGCTCTCCTAGGCCGCTCACCTTCGGCCGTAGGCTATCAGCCAACGCTTTCTCAGGAAATGGGGATTCTCCAAGAGCGTATTACCTCGACAAAGAAGGGGTCTATCACTTCCTTCCAGGCTATTTATGTTCCCGCTGATGATTTAACTGATCCAGCCCCGGCGAATACCTTCGCGCATCTCGATTCGACGATCGTTCTCGAAAGGCGCATTGCTGAGTTGGGTATTTATCCTGCCGTGGATCCGTTATCCTCTACATCAAATGCACTTGATCCTGCCATTGTAGGTGAAGAGCACTTTCTCGTCGCGCGAGGCGTGCAAACCGTGCTCCAGCGGTATAAAGACCTCAGCGATATCATCGCTATTCTCGGCCTCGATGAACTTTCCCCGGAAGACAGGCAAACAGTCTTCCGCGCACGCAAAATCCAAAAATTCCTCTCCCAGCCATTCAGTGTCGCCGAAATCTTTACCGGTCATGCGGGCGTCTATGTTTCGATTGCAGATACGATCGACGGATTCAAAAAGATTCTCGACGGTGACCTCGATGATGTGGCGGAGAATGATTTTTATATGAAAGGCGGTATGGATACTGTGATTGTATCTTCGGAAGCAAATTAATGGAACTTTCTCTGAAGGATAAATTTAACTATGTCACTGCTGCTTGAAATAGTAACCCCGGAAAAGATTGTTTTCAATGATAAGGCTGACTCGGTTGTCTTACCGACAACCGAAGGTGATGTCGGTGTGCTTTCCGGTCATATCCCCCTCCTCGTTGCGCTGGCTCCAGGAGAATTAAAGGTTATCACTGAGGGTAAAACCGAATACCTTACCATGGACAAAGGTTTTGCGCAGGTGTTAGGGGATAAAGTATCGGTCTTAACCGAGGGGGCTATCGATGTTGAAGAGATAGATCTCTCTGCTGTTGAGGAAGCGAAATTGCGAGCGGAAAAAGCGCTCGCCGAAGCGGTGGAACAGAAGATAGATCCCGCCGAAATTGAACAACTGGAAACGATCGTCCGATTCTCCCTCGCACAAAAATTGGCGAAAGAAAAACGCCGATAGCGTGTTTTTCGATAAAGATAATACCGTAAATATAATCGTATGAAAAATTCAGTTCGTGAAAAATTAAGCCAGGGTAAAGTATCGCTCGGCTCATGGCTCAATCTCGGTTCGCCCCTGGCTGGTGAAGTGATGGCGGATGCGGGGTTTGAATGGCTCACCGTTGATGCTGAGCATACCGCTTATGATATGTCGCTCATTGCCGATACTTTTCGTGGCATTGATGCGCGCGGAGCAGTGTCCTTTGTCCGCGCTTGGGATCACAATCCCGTGACAATGGCCCGACTTCTAGACGCCGGTGCCTACGGTATTGTCATTCCCCATGTTAGTAATCCCGAGCAAGCGGCAGCTATCGCGAGTGCGATGCGCTACCCCCCGGTGGGTATACGCTCAAGTGGAACGGGGCGGATAGCGACTTTTGGCAGTGATTATAAGGCGACGGCCAACGATGAACTGATGTGTATGCCGCAGATCGAAGACATGGAAGGGATCAATAATGCCGAAGCAATCATGTCCTTGGAGGGAGTAGATGCTGGCTTTCTCGGACCCGGTGACTTATCCATGTCCATGGGGCTGGAACCGGGTCATCCCGACCATGAAGCAGCGATCCAGAAGTTTTTGGCCGCCTGTAAGAAAGCGGAAAAACCCGCCGGGATCCCAACCACATTTGAAGCAGCCCAGCAGCGGATCGACGAGGGCTTTCTCATGATCGATGTTTCCAATGAGCTTGCCATCCTTTCCGGCGCGGCGCGGAAGATGGTGGAAGCATTACGCTAAGCCTGTTCCAAAGGAACAAAGACGGTAATTAATCTTGCCTCGATATTCGAGGGACGTTGTTTATTATCATTACCTTTAGGGCCCTTAGCTCAGCGGTTAGAGCAGAGGACTCATAATCCTTTGGTCGTAGGTTCGAATCCTACAGGGCCCACCATTGAGGATAAACGACTTATAAATATAGTTGGTCTTTACATACTTTACCGTCCACCACTTTTAGACCCCTATTACCCTATTTATGATAGTTTTACTCCCATAACCAAGGTAGGGGGGGGTATATGATGAATCGTGACGTGTCACGATTCATCATATACCGACCACATCCGCGCCACATAAGGCACATTCTCTTTATTGGGCGCATCGCCCAATTTGCGATGACGCTCGGGCCATGTCCAATAGGGTCTCCCGCCGACCAGCTCGCGTAATTTCTCAGGGACTTTTGTGATTATATCCTCTGACCATGGGCCACCTTGCACCTGGTGCTTGGGATGGGTGTAACTTCCTAGGATCATTACCCGCTCGCGGTCGCTACGGATGAGACTAGTGGAGTGAATGGTTGTTTCGTACATGATCAACGTGGAACCGGCTGGCGCTTCGACATGGTGAATCAATGCAGGATTTTCATAAGCCGCAGCGACCATTTCATTTTCATTACAGCTAAGCTTGTGACTGCCAGCGATCAAGGCTGTCCCCCCGTCGTCTGGTCCAATGTCAGTGAGGTTAGTGAGTGTCCGGGTGAAAGTACAGTGATAAAGACTATCAAGGATATAACTATCGAATCCCGGTTGACCGCCTCGGTGAAATCCGTATCTAAATGGTTTGTTCGGATCGACGTCCGGGTCGCGTGAATTTACAATCACCGCGGCCTCTTCAAGAAGCACCTTTCCGCCGACTGCCTCTTCCATCAGACTCACGATCAGCGGGTGGGTAAAATGTTCCAGGAACCTGTCGTCCGCGTCTAAAATACGGTGAAAGCTTGCGTAATACTTATCGCATTTGTCAGTGCTCGATCTGCATGTACCTATAGAGTGTTTTATTGGGTCATCCACGTCAAAAAACTTCTGTCTCAATTCATATATCGCATCTCGCAGACGATTTCCCTCGTCAGTCGTCAATGTATTTTCGATTACCACGTAACCGTTAATATCCAGATAGAGCCGCTGTCCAGGCGTCAACGCCGGAAATGGTGACAGGTTATCATCAAATACGATAGCCATAAGTCTGAATTCTGCGAATTCAGAATCGAATGTCAAAAGTCGAATGCGTTCCAAGGACGAATCTCAATATCCTCAAAGGCTTAATTACAAAGCATCTTCAACCGTTCACGGTTCACTGAATTCTCCCCTCCTTCGACTTTAGGCCTTCGACTAAAAGCGCTCTCTCTTTTAAATATCTACCGGATTTTGAACAAACGCTTCCGACACCGTATCCAACTTCTCTCGCACGGTATCATCCAGCTCGATATCTAGCGCGCCGAGATTGTCGTCGAGGTGTTGGGTGGTGTCACCACCAGTGATCGCAACGGTTACTTCGGGTTGCAAAAGCACCCAAGCGAGGGCCAATTGGGCGGGGTTTTTGCCGATCTCTTTTGCCAGGTCGATCAGAGTTTATTTGGTATATGGAGGTTATATATTCTATTGTTTTCGGAGTCATCTATATTCTAACGAAGAGCTAGTTTAATTACCGCTATTTATGCAATCGTGGGTGTCTGTAACTGCACAAAAAGTGTAAAACAGGGGGAGGGGTAATCATAAACAGTGGAACAACTCTAATATATCCATTACCCTGTATGCGGCGGAGGTGAAAAATGAGGGAGGTTGATGGGGTAGGGTATATCTAGATCACCTTCCAATCAAAACGATTTCTAGAGGCATTTAAGCTTCAATATGAGGTCGACTTCACTCATCTGATCTAACAAGATAAGCGTATGGCTAAAGAAGATGACAGAGAGGTGAAGAAGGCTAAACCATGGTACTTATCACGGTGGCTTTGGGGTAGGGTGGTTATATATTTGGTTGTTTTCGGAGCCATCTATATTCTAAAGAAGAAATAGATTATGAGCCGTCCTAACATTCTTTTTTTAACAACTCATGATATGGGTGATTGGATTGGTTGTTATGGACATAAAACACTTAAGACACCGAATCTCGACATCTTCGCATCCGAGGGATATAGATTTACAAATAGCTTCTGTACTAGCCCTGTTTGCACGCCTAGCCGTGGAGCTCAAATGACTGGTCGTTATCCTCAGACGAACGGTCTAATGGGATTAATTCAGCCCCCCTATCAATGGCGTTTTAATAAAGGTGAACGACATCTTTCGCATCTCTTGAGTGAATTAGGTTATCATACTGTACTATTTAACCATCAACATGAAGCCTCCCATGAGGATGCCCTGGGGTTTCAAGAATTACGTTTGGTAAATTGTGGACCATTAGAGTTGTTGACAGGAGAGCGTGTTTCTACCGCACAGGCAACAGCTCAAGAATTTGCTGAATTTTTAAGTGAAAGGAAACACGAAGACACCCCATTTTATGCGCAAGTTGGTTTCTTTGAGACTCACACAAACACCCCCCATGGTACAAAGTACGATTGGAGTGGGGCACAACCTGACGATTCTCAAGGTGTTGAGATTCCAGCTTACATGGTTGATGACGAGAATGTAAGAAATAGAATCGCCGGTCTCCAAGGGGCAGTTAACTACCTCGATAAAGCGTTTGGGACAATCCTTTCTGCGCTTGAAAAAAATCACTGCAAGAACAATACGATTGTCATCTTTACTGTTGATCATGGAATAGAACTACCTCACTGCAAGATGGAGCTCTATGATGGTGGTATAAAAACAGGGCTGCTTATTGGAGCACCTATGTACAGTAATACTACAGGAGAAATATGCGAACGGCTTGTTAGTAATGTGGATTTAGTTCCGACAATTTTTGATCTACTTAATCAACCAATCCCCTCCTTCATAGAAGGAAAGAGCTTTGCCGATGTTTTACAAAAGAAGTCGGTGAGTTCTCCACGTGAAGCGGTTTTTTCTATGATGCATAGCCATGGGAAATTTATTGAATCTCGGTGTGTGCGAACACTTAAACATAAGCTCATTCGCAACTTTTCACCAATACGAACACTAGAAACGCCATTTAGATTAGTAGGTGGAACTCAAAAGGAACGCCCGATATTAGAGCTTTACGATTTAAAGAAAGATCCAAGCGAGCTGACTAATCTCGCTGATGACCCCAAATACAAACGCATTCGAGGTGATCTTGACAACATGCTTCTTGATTGGTTAACATCGGTCGATGACCCGATTTTACATGGCCCAGTCAAGACCCCCTATTACCAAATGGCAATAAATGGTTTGTTTCAAAATCAGCTGAAATGAAGATTTTAAACAAAATCTTGAGCCTAGTAGTCTTGCTCAACTTACCATTAACTTTACTAGCTGAACCTCAAGAACTCAATACTTTCACAGACTTCGAAGATATCTTTGCTCTAGTTGGTTTCCCTAACGCTGATCAAATAAATATGAGTTTTACTATTGGTGAATCACCTCATACTGCTACCTTTAAGGGAGGAAGTGTTGGGGGACAACTCTCATTTTTTTCACAACTGTATTATTCTTTAGATAACTTCTGGCATATTAATAATGGGATATCAGCTACCATTACTTTTGAGACACCAGCTTCTATAGTTCAATTTTATGCTGCAACTTTCGCATCTGGTGCTGGCAAGATAGAGGTTTTTGATACAAACAATAATTTACTTACTGATTCAACTAACCTTCCGGATAACATAAATCCAGAAGAAGTTGATTCTCCTGCGTATTTTAATTTTAACGCGATCGATTTATCGGCCATCGGGGGAATCAGTAAAATTATTTTAAGTGATAATGAATCGATCTCTAGCAATTTGGGAGTTGGCGCACCTTTTTTTAGTGTAACTGTTATTGATAATTTTGGCTTCACTACGACAGGAACGGAACCTGTTGTTCATGCAACGACACCAGGGGCCATCGCTCCCTTGATCACGACACAACCAGTGAGTCAGTCAATATTACCAGGAGGCTCGGTGACTTTAAGTGTCGAGGTAACGGGAGATAATCTCACCTACCAGTGGATTGGAGAGTCGAGTTCTGGCGTTAGTTGGCTAGTAGAGGGAGCAACCGAGAGCACGATGACAACAGGGGCGTTGACGGAGAGCACAAGCTACCGGGTGCAAGTGAGCAATGACGTCGGAGTGACGAGTAGTGACACAGCGATGATCACAGTAAACGAATCTTTAATCTTAAGTGGATCAGGCTCGATAGCCGGAGAGGACATTCAACACCCCAATGGAAATATATTTGATCAAGTATTATTGACTGGAGAGAGCATCAAGTTACAGGCGAAGCCAGGGCACATAACCCGGGTCTCGTTTA
>Ga0315339_1000489_pt1 | contig 49142 bp, 47 predicted proteins | sample ASW17metaG_FD_204514 | JGI IMG/M metagenome (GOLD analysis project Ga0315339, IMG submission 204514) | Ammonia-oxidizing marine archaeal communities from Pacific Ocean, United States - ASW #17 | ecosystem: Environmental > Aquatic > Marine > Oceanic | place: USA: California | collected 2016-12-05 | reverse complement strand
AATCTTGGTAAAAATGATGCAAATTATGTTCCGTTGTCTCCACTTTCATTTTTAGAAAGAACAAAAAATATATATCCTAATTATGAAGCTATAGTTTATGAAAGTAGATCTTATACTTGGAATGAAGTTTACAAAAGATGTGTAAAATTTGCTAGTGCATTAGAAAAAATTGGAATTAAAACTGGCGATACAGTTTCTGTAATGGCCTTTAATACACCAGAAATATTTGAAGCACATTATTCTATTCCAATGGTGGGCGCTGTAATTAATGCAATTAACACAAGACTTGATCCAAAAACAATTAGCTATATCTTAGATCACAGTGATGCAAAAGTTTTAATTGTTGATAGACAATTCCATGATGTGATTAGTAAAGCTCTAGAGAGTGTTAAAAATAAAATTAAAATAATTGATATTAACGATAAAGATATTGATACAAGTAGTTTTAAAAAAATTGGTGATCTTGAATATGAAAGTTTTTTAAATACAGGTGATGAAAATTATGAATGGAAAAAACCAAAAGATGAGTGGCAAGCAATTTCACTAAGTTATACTTCTGGGACAACAGGTAATCCAAAAGGTGTAGTTTATCATCATAGAGGATCGTATTTAATGGCCACAGGCAGCGCAACAGCCTGGGATATGCCCAACAAGCTAAATTTTTTATGTGTTGTACCAATGTTTCATTGTAATGGTTGGTGTTATCCATGGACACTATCCATGCTACATGGAAGAGTAATTTGTTTAAGAAACATTGATGTAAAAAAAATATTTGAATTGATTGATAAATATGACGTCACTCATTTTGGTGGAGCTCCAATTGTATTAAATATGATAGCTAATTCACCTAAAGAGCATCAAAAAGAATTAAAAAGAAAAATTTTTGTATTAACTGCTGGTGCGCCGCCCCCAAGTATAATATTTGAGAAAATGAAAAATTTAGGTTTTGAAGTAATGCATGTTTATGGACTAACGGAAACTTATGGACATATGTTACAATGTGCATGGAATAATGAATGGGATAGTTTAGTTCAAGATAAGCAAAATGAGATTAAAGCAAGGCAAGGTGTGATATATCCAAATACAGAAGCTGCGGTTGTGATGGATCCTGAAACAATGAAGCCACTACCACATGATGGAAAAACTATGGGTGAAATAATGATAAGAGGAAATATTGTTATGAAGGGTTATTACAAAGATAAAGATGCAACAGAAAAATCAATGAAGGGCGGATGGTTTCATTCTGGTGATTTAGCAGTAACATATCCTAATGGATATATAAAAATTCAAGATAGATCTAAGGATATTATTATCTCTGGTGGAGAAAATATTTCATCTATTGAAATTGAAAATACTATAGCAAAACACCCTTCAGTTTCTTTAGCAGCTGTTGTAGCTAGACCAGATGAAAAATGGGGAGAAACACCGTGTGCTTTTGTTGAGCTTATTGATGGAAAAATTGCAACTGAAGAAGAAATTATTAAATTCTGTAAAGAAAGTTTAGCGGGATTTAAATTGCCAAAAAATGTAGTTTTTTCTTCATTACCAAAAACTTCTACAGGGAAAATCCAAAAATTTGAATTAAGAAAAAAGGCTAAGGAGCTAAACTGATTTTAAACGTCGATAATAAAGACGTGTTTGTATCTACTAGTGACACAGACATTGATAAAAATAAGTCAACAATTTTGTTGATGCATGGAAGTGGACTTACACACATAGTTTGGTCACTTCACGAACAATTTTATACATCACAAGGGTTTAACGTTTTGTCTGTAGATATTCCAGGACATGGAAATTCAGAAGGACCTTCACTGAAATCTATAGAAGAAATATCTGATTGGATAAAATCTTTAATGATTGAAATAAATATCAAAAAAATTATTTATATAGGACATTCACAAGGAGGACTAGTTGGTATTGATTTTGCATCAAGATATCCAGAATTAATTGAAAAAATTGTTTTAGTTGCAAGCTCATATAAAATGCCAGTTAATCAAGAACTTATTGAATTAGCAGAGTCTGGTGATGAAAAAGCAGTATTGTTAATGATGAAATGGGGCTATGAAGGTTCAAAAGCTTTTATTGGAGGAAATCCAGTAAAAAAAATTGTTAATTCTGTAAGAGATATTAGAGAGGTTTTAGCAGTAGACTTAAATGCATGTAATAATTATAAGAATGGCGAAAATGCAATTAAGAAAATTAATTGTCCAACTTTATGCATTTTTGGAGATTTAGATAAAATGGTACCAGTAAAAGTAGGATTAAAAATGTCAGAAAAAATAGAAAATTCAGAAACAAAAATTATTTTTGATTGTGGTCATATGATAATTTTTGAAAAAGCATTTGAAATGAGAAAATTAGTAAAAGAATTTATTATTAAATAAAAAATGAAAAATTATTCAATCGCAAAATCAAGAAGAATTAGAAGTACTCCTTATACATCAAGAATTGAGAAACAAGGAGTTACAGCTTACACTACTTACAATCATATGTTGTTACCAGCAGCATTTGGTTCTTTAGAAGAATCCTATCATCATTTAAAAGAACATGTTCAGGTATGGGATGTTGCAGGAGAAAGACAAGTAGAAGTTACTGGAAAAGATTCTGCAAGATTAATGCAATTAATGACTTGTAGAGATTTATCAAAATCTAAAAATGGTAGATGTTATTATTGTCCAATCATAGATGATCAAGCCGGTCTAATTAATGATCCTGTTGTTTTGAGATTAAGTGAAGAAAAATGGTGGATATCAATAGCAGACTCAGATGTAATTTTGTTTGCAAAAGGTTTGGCCATAGGTAACAAGTTTGATGTAAAAATTGTAGAACCCAATGTTGATATTATGGCGATACAAGGGCCTAAATCATTTAAATTAATGGAAAAAGTTTTTGGGGAAAAAATTACAAAATTAAAATTTTTTGGATTTGATTATTTTGATTTTAAAGGAACGAAACATTTAATTGCACAATCAGGATGGTCAAAACAAGGTGGATATGAAATTTATGTTGAAAACACAAATTCAGGACTGGAACTATATGATCATTTTTTTGAAATAGGAAAAGAATTTAGTGTCAAGCCAGGCTGTCCTAATCTCATTGAGAGAATTGAGAGCGCTTTATTATCATATGGAAACGATATGGATAGTAATGATAATCCATTAGAATGTGGTTTTGATAAGTTTGTAAATTTAGATTCTGATATAATTTTTTTAGGAAAAGAAAAATTAAAAAAAATTAAATCAAATGGAATTAAAAGAAGATTAATGGGAATCCAATTAGAAGCTAAAGAAATCAGCTTGTCAGGTTCTTTGGATGTAAAAGATGAAAAAAATAGTAAAATAGGTGAATTGAGATCAGCTTGCTATTCACCTCACTTTGGAAAAATTATTGGTATAGCTATGATGAACAAGCCATTTTGGGACGTTTCTCAATCAGTAAAAATTGAGATAAATGACAATACCTGTAATGGAAAAGTTTGCGATTTACCTTTCATCTAGTATAAAAGTTAAATAATATCATGAATATAGCAATTGTAGGAGCCACTGGTAATGTTGGAAGAAAAATACTTGAAGTATTAGAGAAAAAAAAAATTTCAATTAATCAATTATATTTGGTGGCTTCAGCTAGAAGTGTAGGGCAAAAATTAAATTTTAATGGTAAAAATTATGAAGTACATGATTTAGACACATATGATTTTTCTAAATCTGAAATTACTTTTTTTGCAGCTGGGGGGAAAGTATCAGAAAAATATGGTGAAAAAGCTGCAAAGCAAACTAAGATAATTGATAATTCTAGTTTTTTTAGAATGGATCGTGATGTTCCTTTAATTGTTCCCCAGGTAAATCCTGAAGCTATAAATGATCTAAAAAAAAATATTATTGCAAATCCAAACTGTTCCACAATACAGTTAGTTATAACTTTAAAACCTTTACATGATTTATTTAACATCAAAAGAGTAGTTGTATCTTCATATCAATCAGTTTCAGGAGGTGGTAAGGCGCCAATGGATGAATTAATTGAGCAGACAAAATTATTTTTAGAAGATAAAAAAATTGAGTCAAAAAATTTTACTAAACAAATTGCTTTTAATGTAATTCCACAAATTGATGTATTTTCAGATGATGGATATACAAAAGAAGAATTAAAAATGACTAATGAGACTAAAAAAATTCTTGATAATAAAATTGAATTAACTGCAACTTGTGTAAGAATTCCAGTTTTAGTATCTCATTCTGAGTCAGTAAATATTGAATTTGAAAAACCATTTACTTTAGAAAAAGTTAGTTCTGCTCTAGAGTCAGCTGAAGGATGTAAGGTTGTTGATTTGAGAAATGATGGAGGTTATGTAACACCAATTGAAGCAGAAGGAAGGTTTGATACTTACATATCAAGAATTAGAGAAGATAAAACAAAAAAAAACTCTCTGAATCTTTGGATTGTATCTGATAATTTATTGAGAGGAGCTGCCTTAAATGCTGTTGAGATAGCCGAACTGTTAATTAAAAAAAATAATGGATAATAATAACCCTTTATCACCACATATTCAGATTTACAGATGGCACATATCTTCTTTAGTATCTATTTCACATAGAATTACTGGAATAATAAATATAGCTGCCATAACAGTAATTTGTTTTTGGATAGCATCATTATTATTAGGTGAAACTAGTTATCAGTTTATTAAAATACTTTTAAACTCTACTATTACAAAATTTATAATTATAGGTTTAACTTGGTCATTTAGTTTTCAAATACTAAGTGAAATAAGGCATTTGATTATGGATCTAGGATATGGTTTTGAATTAAATGTAACAAAGATAACAGGATTAGTAGTAATCATCGGATCGTTCATTTTAACAGTTTTAATCTATTTACTAGGAAAGCAATTTATTTAATATGAAAAATGTAACAAAAAAATGGTTATTTTTAAAAGCTAGCTCAACAGTACTGATACCTCTAATGGCTTGGTTTATTTTAAATTTGGTATCAATATTTGATAAAGACTACATTGAAGTGGTTAGTTTTTTTTCAAAACAGCCGTCAAAATTTTTAGTTTCGTTATTACTTGTATTTGCTTATTTTTTTTCAGCCCTGAGTATTAGTGAGGTATTTGAGGACTATATCCAGGATGAAAAAGTCAAAAATGCCGCGAACAAAGTGTTAAATATTTTTGCTATAATAATACCTTTAATAACTATTATAATTATATTTAATTTAAAGATATGAGTTCTTATAAAATTATTGATCATGAGTACGACGTTGTAGTTCTAGGTGCCGGGGGCTCAGGACTAAGAGCTGCAGTCGGCCTAAGCGAAGCAGGTTTAAAAACTGCTTGTATTTCAAAAGTATTTCCAACAAGAAGTCACACTTCCGCAGCTCAAGGTGGTATTTCAGCAGCTCTCGGCAATATGGGAGAAGATGACTGGAGATGGCACATGTATGATACTGTTAAAGGTTCAGATTGGTTAGGGGATCAAGATAGTATAGAATATCTTTGCAAGGAAGCTCCAAGGGCAGTTATAGAATTAGAAAAGTATGGTGTTCCATTTAGTAGAACGAAAGATGGAAAAATTTATCAAAGACCCTTTGGTGGAATGACTAAAAATTATGGTAACGAGTCAGTGCAAAGAACATGTGCGGCTGCAGATAGAACTGGCCATGCAATACTTCATACACTTTATGGTCAAGCATTAAAACATAATACAGAATTTTTTGTTGAGTATTTTGCTTTAGACCTATTAATGAAAGATGGTGGATGTAAAGGACTTATAGCTTGGAATCTAAATGATGGAACAATTCATCGATTTAGATCTCATATAACAATAGTTGCAACAGGTGGATATGGAAAAGTTTATTACTCAGCTACATCAGCACATACTTGTACAGGAGATGGAAATGCAATGATTTTAAGAGCGGGACTTCCATTGCAAGATATGGAGTTTGTTCAATTTCACCCAACAGGAATTTATGGTCATGGTACATTAATTTCTGAAGGAGTAAGAGGAGAAGGGGGTTATTTGCTTAACTCTAAGGGTGAGAGATTTATGGAGCGTTATGCTCCAAAAGCAAAAGATTTAGCTTCAAGAGATGTTGTGAGTAGATCAATTGCTATTGAAATTAATGAAGGTAGAGGTGTTGGTAAAGAAAGAGATCATGTTCATCTGCATTTGAGTCATTTAGATCCAAAAGTAATTGAAGAGAGACTTCCTGGAATTTCAGAGTCATCAAAATTATTTGCAAATGTTGATGTTACTAAAGAACCAATTCCAGTAGTGCCTACAGTTCACTATAATATGGGAGGTATACCCACAAACTATAAAGCAGAAGTTTTAACTGTTAATGGTTATGAAAAAACTGTTCCTGGATTAATGGCAATTGGTGAAGCAGCATGTGTTTCAGTTCATGGAGCAAATAGACTTGGATCTAATTCGTTAATCGATTTAGTAGTATTTGGAAAAGCAGCAGCTAAAAGGGCTTCAGAATTAATAAAACCAGGAATGCCACATGAAGATATAGGAGAATCGGAAACAGAAAAATGTTTAGAAAGATTTGATAAACTTAGAAATGGTAATGGAGAAAACTCTACGGCTTCATTAAGATTATCAATGCAAAAAACAATGCAGATGAAATGTGCCGTTTTTAGAACAAATAAAACTCTTAAAGAAGGAATAGAAGATATTAGAAAATCATTTGATGGAATGGAATCAATATCAGTCAAAGATAAATCTCTTATTTTTAATACTGATTTAGTAGAAACTTTAGAACTTGATAATTTAATAAGGCAAGCAATTACAACAATAGAATCTGCGTATCATAGAAAAGAAAGCAGAGGAGCTCATGCAAGGGAAGATTTCCCAAAAAGGGATGATGAAAAGTTTATGCAACATACGCTTGTATGGTGCGACGGAAAGGAAACGAGAATTGACTACAGACCAGTAAATAAATTTACATTAACTAATGATGTGCAGTATTTTCCACCACAGGAAAGAGTTTATTAGATGGTTCAAATTAATTTACCAGAAAATTCAAAAATTCAAAAAGGAGTTTATTATAAAGATAAAACTGGGTCTAAAAATATTAGAAAAGTAAATGTTTATAGATGGGATCCATCTACTGGAGAAAAACCAAGAGTTGATACTTATGAAGTTGATATGGATAATTGTCCATCTAAAGTTTTAGATTTATTAAATAAAATTAAGAATGAAATAGACTCATCATTAGCCTATCGAAGATCATGCTCTCACGGTGTATGTGGATCATGTGCTATGAATATAGATGGAAAAAATGGATTAGCATGTACTAAACCTTATGCAGAAATAAGAGGAGATATTAATATTTATCCACTTCCTCACTTAAAAGTAAAAAAGGATTTAATTGGAGATTTAAGTGGTTTGTATAGGCAATATGAATCAATTGAACCTTGGTTAAAAACAAACACTAAAGTTGAAACTACAGAAATTTTACAGTCTAGAGATGATAGAACAAAATTAGACGGTGCATATGAGTGTATAATGTGTGCATGCTGCTCTACTTCATGCCCAAGTTATTGGTGGAACGGTGATAAATATCTTGGCCCAGCAGTTTTACTTCAAGCATATAGATGGATTATTGATAGTAGAGATGATGAGAGAAAAGAACGATTAGAAAAAGTTGCAGATGAACTTAAATTATATCGTTGTCATACTATAATGAACTGTACAAATGCTTGTCCAAAAGGTTTAAATCCAGCAAAGGCTATAGCTGAAATAAAGAAAATGCTTGCAACAAGTTAATTACTTAATTAAATAATTTTGTCATGAATTTATTAGAACATTATATTGGAGGGAAACTAATTTCTGGTTCCTCTGATAGAAAAGGAAAAGTATTTAATCCTGCCACAGGGGAGCAAGAATCTGAAGTAAGATTAGCTAACAAATCCGATTTAGATCAAGCAGTTCAAGTTGCTAAAAAAGCCTTTGAAATCTGGTCATTAAAACCCTCCCTTCAAAGAGCAAGAGTGATGTTTAGATTTAAGGAATTAATAGAAAAAAACATTGATGAACTTACTAAATTAATAGTTTCAGAACATGGAAAAGTTTATGAAGATGCAAAAGGCTCTTTAACAAGAGGATTAGAGGTAGTCGAATTTGTTTGTGGAATTCCACAACTTCTTAAAGGAGAATTTTCAGAAAATGTTGGTACTAATGTGGATAGTTGGTCAATGCGACAACCATTAGGAGTAGTTGCAGGAATAACACCATTCAACTTTCCCGCAATGGTTCCAATGTGGATGTTTCCAATTGCAATAGCATGTGGAAATACATTCATTTTAAAACCGTCAGAAAAAGACCCTTCATGTGCATTAAAATTAGCAGAATTATTAAAAGAGGCTGGTCTTCCAGATGGTGTATTTAATGTAATCAATGGAGACAAAGAGTCAGTTGATGCAATTTTAACTAATAAAGATATTAAAGCTGTAAGTTTTGTGGGTTCTACACCGATTGCAAAATATATTTATGAAAATTCAGCAAAAAATGAAAAAAGAGTTCAAGCACTTGGTGGAGCAAAAAATCACTTAGTTGTAATGCCAGATTGTGATCTTGATGGAGCTGTAAACGGATTAATGGGAGCAGCTTATGGATCTGCAGGTGAAAGATGTATGGCTCAATCTGTAGCTGTGGCGGTTGGAGGTATAGGAGATGAGTTAGTTTCACGCCTGTCAAAAAAAACAGAAACTTTAAAAGTAGGACCTGGTATAGATAAAACTTCTGAGATGGGACCATTAGTTACAAAAGAACATTTAGAAAAAGTAAAAGGCTATGTAGACCTTGGTGTAAAAGAAGGTGCTAAGTTAGTTGTTGATGGAAGAAACTTAAAATTACAAGGGTATGAGAACGGTTTTTATATAGGTGGATGTTTATTTGATCATGTTGAAAAAGATATGAGAATTTATAAAGAAGAAATATTTGGACCAGTTTTATCTATTATAAGAGTTAAAACTTTTGAAGAAGCAACTAAATTAATAAATGATCATGAATATGGAAATGGTGTAAGTATCTACACTAGAGATGGTGATGTTGGTAGAACATTTGCTAGTAAAATTCAAGTTGGTATGGTTGGAATTAATGTACCGATACCTGTTCCAATGGCTTTCTATAGTTTTGGTGGATGGAAAAGATCATTATTTGGAGATAGTGCAATGCATGGTATTGAGGGAATAAGATTTTATACTAAACTTAAAACAATAACATCAAGGTGGCCTTCTGGAATAAGATCTAATGCAGAATTTGTCATGCCGACGATGAAATAGGAAGCAAGTTGTGAAAAAAATATCTTTAATAGGAGCTGGCCAAATTGGAGGAACGTTAGCACATTTAATAGGATTAAAAGAGCTAGTAAATGAGGTTATTTTATTCGATGTTGCAAGTGGAGTAGCTAAAGGAAAAGCTTTAGATATAGCCCAATCCTCATCAGTAGATGGTTTTAACGTTAAATTTTCAGGTACTGATAATTACGAAGATATTAAAGATTCTGATGTAATAATTATTACAGCAGGAGTTCCAAGAAAACCAGGGATGAGCAGAGATGATTTATTAGGAATAAATTTAAAAATTATAAAACAAGTGGCTGAAGGCATTAAAAAAAATTCACCCAATGCTTTTGTGATATGTATTACAAATCCTCTAGATGTTATGGTAATGGCATTTCAAAAATATTCTGAGTTACCAACAAATAAAGTGGTTGGAATGGCAGGTATTTTAGATAGCTCAAGATTTAAATTATTTTTATCATTAGAACTAAATGTTTCTGTAAAAGAAATAGAAGCAATGGTAATGGGAGGGCATGGAGATACAATGGTTCCGTTACCAAGATTTACAAAAATTTCAGGAAAGTCTTTATTAGATTTAGTAAAAGAAGAAAAATTATCATCTAAGAGGTTAGAGCAAATTAATCAAAGAACAAGAGAGGGAGGCGCAGAAATTGTTAAATATTTAGAAAAAGGTTCAGCATTTTATGCACCAGCTGCTTCAGGAATACAGATGGCAGAAGCATATTTAAATGATCAAAAAAAACTACTACCATGCGCTGTCCATTTGAGTGGAGAATATGGAGTAAATAATATTTATGCTGGTGTACCAGTAATAATTGGAAAAGATGGTGTTGAAAAAATAAAAGAAATAAATTTAGACGATAAAGAAAAAAAAGAGTTTATGAACTCAATAGATTCTGTCAAAAAATTATGGGAAGCAGCTTTAGTAATTGATACAGATCTTTCTAAATAAGAATGAATATTCACGAACATCAAGCTAAACAAATATTAAAAAAATATGGTGCAGCTGTACCAAAAGGAATTTTTGCTTTATCAGTTGAGGAATTAATTGAAAAAGCAAAATCATTAAAAACAGAAAAATTTGTTTTAAAGGCACAAATTCATGCTGGTGGAAGAGGTAAAGCTGGGGGTATAAAAATATTGAGCACACTAGAAGAACTGAATATTGCAGCCAAAGAATTGTTGGGAAAAATACTTATCACTCAGCAAACAGGACCCGAAGGCAAAGAGGTTAAAAGACTTTATGTTGAAGAGTCTTCAAACATTGATAAAGAATTTTATTTATCGTGTTTAGTTGATAGAGCTAGCTCTAAGATTGCATTTATATCAAGTGATCAAGGTGGAATGGATATTGAAAGGGTAGCCATTAAATCACCAGAGAAAATTATAACAACAAAAGTTGATATTAACGAAGGTATATTGGATAGCGATTGTGAAAAGATAACTGAAATTTTTAGTTTAAATGGAGATGCTAAAAAACAAGCAATATCAATGATTAAATCAATATATAAAATGTTTATTAGCACTGATGCTAGTATGGTTGAGGTAAATCCATTAATACTGACTAAAGAAGAAAAAATAATTTGTTTGGACGCTAAAGTTAATTTTGATGATAACGCTTTATTTAAACATCCAGAAATTATTGAATTAAGAGATTTAAATGAAGAAGATCCAACAGAAATTGAAGCAAGCAAACATGATCTTGCTTATATAAAATTAGATGGAAGCATTGGCTGTATGGTTAATGGGGCAGGATTAGCAATGGCAACTATGGATATAATTAAACTTTATGGAAAAGAACCTGCAAACTTTTTAGATGTTGGAGGAGGAGCTTCAAAAGAAAAAGTTTCAGCAGCACTTAAAATAATTCTTTCAGACAAAAATGTAAAAGGTATTTTAATAAATATATTTGGAGGAATAATGAGATGTGATGTGCTTGCAAAAGGAGTTGTTGATGCTGCAAAACAAATAAATATTAATGTTCCATTAGTAGTTCGATTGGCTGGTACAAACTTTAAAGAAGGAAAAGAAATATTAGATAATTCAGGCTTGAGATTAATTTCAGCTGACAATTTAGATGATGCTGCAAAAAAAATAGTCGAGGCTATAAAATAATATGTCTGTTCTTATTAATAAAAATACAAAAGTTATTTGCCAAGGCTTTACAGGCACTCATGGTACATTTCATTCAGAACAATCAATTAAGTATGGAACCAACTTAGTAGGTGGGGTCACTCCCAAAAAGGGAGGTCAAAAACATTTAGATAGACCCGTTTTTAATACTGTTGTAGATGCAAAAAATGAGACAGGAGCTAATGCAACAATGATTTATGTTCCAGCAAAATTCGCTGCTGCAGCAATAATTGAAGCAATTGAGTCTTCCCTAGAGCTTATTGTTTGTATCACAGAAGGAATACCAATTCAGGATATGCTTAGAGTTAGAAAAAAATTAGATAAATCAAAAAGTAGATTAATAGGACCGAATTGTCCAGGTATAATTACACCTGATGAATGTAAAATTGGAATTATGCCAGGCAACATTCATAAAAGAGGTTCTGTGGGAATAGTTTCAAGATCAGGAACTTTAACATATGAAGCAGTTGCACAAACAACCGAAAATGGATTGGGCCAGTCTACTTGTATAGGAATTGGTGGAGACCCAATCAATGGAACTAATTTTGTTGATTGTTTAGATTTATTTTTAAATGACGAAGAAACAAAATCCATTTTAATGATTGGAGAAATTGGTGGAACGGCAGAAGAAGAAGCAGCAGAATTTGTAAAAAATCATAAAATTAAAAAGCCGATCGTTGGTTTTATTGCAGGAATAACTGCCCCTCCAGGAAGAAGAATGGGGCATGCTGGGGCCATAATATCAGGTGGCAAAGGTGGAGCTGATAATAAAATTAAAAAGATGAAAGAATGTGGCATAACTATTGCTAAATCACCATCAGAGATAGGTAAAACATTGTTTAATAAATTGTCTAATTGAAAAATACTTTTCTAGTATTATATTAAAATTATAGATGTCAGCATCAAAAAATCTTGAATTTGAAAAAACCTCATTTTTAAATAAGTCCAATAGTGCATTTATAGAGCAGATGTATATTAAATTTATTAATAATGAATCAGATTTGCCAGAGAGCTGGAGGTTGTATTTTAAAGAAATTGGAGAAGAGTTAAATTTAGTAGCTAAAGAAATTAAAGGACCTTCTTGGGGTCCAGTAAATAAAAAAATCAAAATTAATGAAATAGAAGAAAAGTTTGAAGAAAAACAAAAAATTGAAACAAAGTTCGAAGAACAACAAAAAATTTTAAAAAATAAAAAAAAAAATTTAGTAAATATAAATAATAAAGATATTGAAAAATTAAAAATTGATTCAATTAAAGCCATAGCCTTAATAAGGGCTTATAGGATTAGAGGTCATTTAATAGCAGATCTAGATCCACTTGATATGATGGAGAGAAATTATATAAATGAATTGCATCCTGCAGAGCATGGATTTAAAAAAGAAGATTATAATAAAAAAATTTTTATACATTCATATTTAGAAAAAGGTTATGCATCAATTAATGAATTGATTTCTTTTTTAAAAAAAATTTATTGTTTATCGATTGGAGTTGAATACATGCATATGGCAGATCCAGTTGAAAAAATATGGTTTAGAGAAAGAATGGAAAAAAAAGAAAATCAAATAAATTTTACTAATAATGGCAAGAAGGGAATTTTACAAAAATTAATTCAAGCTGAAGGATTTGAAAAATTTTTAGCATTAAAATTTGTTGGAACGAAAAGATTTGGTTTAGATGGAGCAGAGTCTTTAATACCAGCTCTTGAACAAGTTATTAAAAGAGGAGGTCAATTAGGAGTAAAAGAAATTAAAATTGGAATGTCCCATAGAGGAAGATTAAACGTTCTGGCTAATCTTTTGCAAAAATCTTATAAAAAAATTTTTAATGAGTTTGTTGGTGATATTGATAGTACTCAATCAGATTCTGCGGGAGATGTTAAATATCACCTAGGAGCCTCATCAAATAGAAAATTTGATAACAATTCAGTACATGTTAGCTTAACAGATAATCCTTCACATTTGGAAGCTGTTAACCCCGTTGTCCTAGGACAAACAAGAGCAAAACAATTTTTTCATCAGGATTTTAAAAGAAAACAAGTTATACCAATTTTAATTCATGGAGATGCAGCCTTTGCTGGACAAGGTGTTGTTGCAGAATGTTTTGCCATGTCAGGACTAAAAGGTCATAATACTGGTGGAACAATTCATATTATCGTAAATAATCAAATTGGATTTACTACAAGTCCAAGATTTGCAAGATCAAGTCCCTATCCCTCTGATTTAGGTAAAGTTGTTGAATCGCCTATTTTACACTGTAACGGTGATGATCCTGAAGCAGTAGTTCATTGTGCAAAAATCGCAATCGAATTTAGACAAAAATTTAACAAAGATGTTGTAATTGACATGATTTGCTATCGAAGATTTGGTCATAACGAAGGAGATGAGCCATCTTTTACACAACCTTTAATGTATGAAAAGATTAAAAAACAACCCACAACACTAAATGTGTATGGAAATAAACTAATAAAAGAAAATATTATCAATAAAGAAGAATTTTATAAATTAAAAAAGGAATTTAAAGATCTTCTTGATGAACAATTTAAAACTGCAAAAGATTATAAACCTAAAATTGAATGGTATGAAGGAACTTGGACCAGGTATAAGCCTGAAAAAGGAAAAGATAAAAGAGGAAAAAGTGGAGTAGATTTAAGCAAACTTATAAAAATTTCAGAAAAAATTAATAATGCTCCAACAGATTTTAATTTACACAAAACTATAATTAAAATTTTAGAAAGAAGAAAAGCTGCTGTTATTGCAAAAAAAGGTATAGATTGGTCAACAGCAGAAGCTTTAGCTTTTGGATCACTTCTTGAAGAGGGGCATCCTGTAAGATTAGTAGGACAAGACTCAGGAAGAGGAACTTTCAGCCAAAGACACTCTGTTTTAAGAAATCAGACAGATAATTCTCGATACATTCCTTTTAATAATATTTCAGAAAAACAAAAAAAATTTGAAATTGTTGATAGTTTTTTATCAGAGATGGCAGTTTTAGGATTTGAATATGGTTACAGTTTAGTTGAACCAGGAACATTAACTATTTGGGAAGCTCAATTTGGTGATTTTGCAAATGGAGCACAAATAATAATTGATCAATTTATTTCATCAGGTGAAAGAAAATGGTCTAGAGCGAGCGGTCTTGTACTTCTTCTGCCTCATGGTTATGAAGGTCAAGGTCCAGAACACTCATCTGGTAGATTAGAGAGATTTCTACAGTTATGTGCACAAGATAATCTTCAAGTTATTAATTGCACTACTCCTGCTAATTATTTTCATGCTTTAAGAAGACAAATACATAGAGGTTTTAGAAAACCTCTAGTTGCTATGACACCTAAATCATTATTAAGAAATAAACTTTGTGTTTCTAATCTAGAAGATTTTAGTAAAGAAAATTCGTTTCACAGAGTTCTTTGGGACCATGCTATTGATCCAAAAGAGAAAAATTTTATAAAGCTTAAAGAAAATGATAAAATGAAAAAAGTAATATTATGCTCAGGAAAAGTATATTTTGACTTATTAGAAGCACGGGAGAAACTAAAAAAAGATGATGTAGTTTTTTATAGAATTGAGCAATTGTATCCCTTCCCAATTAAACCTTTGGTAAAAGAGATTAAAGTTTATGCAAAAAATGCTAAATTTTATTGGTGCCAAGAAGAACCAAAAAATATGGGAGCATGGTCTTTTGTGAGAGATTATATCCAATGGACATTGGATTATATTGGAGCTAATAATAAAGAGGTTTCTTATATAGGAAGAGTTCCAGCCGCATCTCCCGCTACAGGTCATGCAAAAAGACACTTTTCTCAACAACAAGAAATTATTAATAAAGTATTTAAATAAAATGAGTGAAAAAATTTTAGTACCAGTTTTAGGAGAAAGCATAACCGAGGCTACAGTTGCTAAGTGGTTAAAAAATAAAGGTGATAATGTTCAGGCTGATGAAGCTATTGTTGAATTAGAAACTGATAAAGTTAGTTTAGAAGTTCCATCTCCAATTAGTGGAACACTATCAGCAATCAATGCTCAAAATGGTGATGTAGTTGAGGTTGGATCTATGCTTGGTTTGATTAATGAAGGTGAAAAAAAAGTAGAAGAAAAAAAAGTAGAAGTAAAGGATGAGGTAAAAAAAACAACACTTCCAAAAAAAAATAATGTTGTAAATTTAGATGTTGATAAAAAAAAAGATTCTTTAAAAATATTTAATGACATAGATGAGAAAAAAAATTTAAAAGAACAACCATTAGTTTTAACTACTGAAATTAAAGAAAAAAAATATGAAAAACAAAAAGAAACTAATCAAAATCTTTCTCCTGCAGTAAGAAAAATAGTTTTAGAAAATAAAATTGATATTGAGGAAGTTGAAGGATCGGGAAAAGATGGAAGAATACTTAAAGGTGATTTAATAAGCATGATGGGAGCAATACCCCAGTCATCAGAAAGAAAAATTAAATATGGTCAAGAAGAAAGAATAAAAATGACCAGGTTAAGACAAACAATTGCAAAAAGACTGAAACAAGCTCAGGAAAATGCAGCTCTACTAACGACATTCAATGAAGTTGATATGACAAGCATTATAGAGATGAGAAAAGATAATCAGGAGGATTTTAAAAAAAGATATGGAATTAAATTAGGTTTTATGTCCTTTTTTGTAAAAGCTTGTGTGTCAGCGTTAAAATCTTTTCCTTCAGTTAATGCAGAAATTGAAGGTGATGAAATTATTTATAAAAATTATTACAATATCAGTTTTGCAGTTGGAACTGAAAAAGGTTTAGTTGTTCCAGTCTTAAGAAATGCTGATGAAATTTCATTTTCTGATATTGAGAAAAATATTAAAAATATATCTGAAAAAGCAAAAAATGGTCAATTAACCATTGAAGATCTTCAGGGTGGAACTTTTACAATAAGTAATGGTGGAGTATATGGATCAATGTTATCTACTCCTATTTTAAATTTACCTCAATCTGGAATTCTAGGTATGCATAATATTGTTGAAAGGCCAGTGGTAGTAGATGGAGAAATAAAGATCAGGCCAATTATGTATTTGGCTTTATCATATGATCACAGAATTATAGATGGAAAAGAATCTGTTTCATTTTTAAAAACAGTTAAAGAAAATTTAGAAGATCCAAGAAGGTTATTTTTAAATATTTAAATGTCAGAAAAATTTCAAGCAGTTGTTATAGGTGGAGGACCAGGTGGATATGTTTGTGCAATAAGACTAGCGCAACTAGGTCTTAAAACTGCCTGTATAGAATCTAGAGGATCACTTGGAGGCACTTGTCTAAATGTTGGATGTATTCCTTCAAAGAATTTATTAAATCTTTCAGATAATTATAATAAAGCAAAAAATTTTTCTAAACTAGGGATAGAAATTGGTGAGGTGAAACTTAATCTTAAAAAAATGATGAAAAATAAAGATAAAGCAGTCACTATTTTAACTAAAGGTGTCGAGTTTTTATTTAAAAAAAATAAGGTTACTTATTTTAAAGGAACTGGAAGCTTTAAATCAGTAAATAAAATTTATATTTTAGATGAGCAAAAAAAAAAAATAATAATAGAAACTGAAAAAACAGTGATTAGCACAGGTTCTGTGGCAGTTTCATTGCCAGGAATTAAATTTGATGAAAAAATAATTGTTTCTTCAACAGGAGCGTTAGCTTTACAAACAGTTCCAAAAAAAATGGTTGTAGTTGGTGGTGGTTATATAGGCTTAGAGATGGGATCTGTTTGGTCAAGATTAGGAGCGGAAGTTCATGTGGTTGAATTTCTTGAAACTATTACACCTGGTATGGATAGAGAAGTATCTGCAGAATTTATGAAAATTTTAAAGAAACAAGGAATTCAGTTTCATATGCAAACAAAAGTAGAGGGAATCAAAAAAAGTACAAAGAGTGCGACTGTTTTAACTTCAGATAAAGATGGAAAAAAAGTTAATTTTGAATGTGATGTAGTGTTAATATCTGTTGGCAGAAAACCAAATACCAATAACCTAAATCTAGAATCAATTGGTGTTGAGTTAGACGAAAAGAAAAGAATAAAAACAAATAAAAGCTTTCAAACAAATGTAAATAATATTTATGCAATTGGTGATGTAATCAAAGGACCAATGTTAGCACATAAAGCCGAAGATGAAGGTATTGCAGTTGCAGAAAATATTGTAGGACAATCTGGACATGTTAACTATGACACTATTCCAGGTGTTATTTATACAGCACCAGAAGTAGCTTCTATAGGAAAAACAGAAGAACAATTAAAGGAGTCTAATACAAAATATAAAATTGGTAAATTTTCATTTATGGCTAACTCAAGAGCTAAGGCGATTGATGAAGCAGAAGGTTTTGTTAAGATTCTTGCTGATGAAAAAACAGATAGAGTTTTAGGAGCACATATTATAGGTCCACATGCAGGTGAACTCATTGCAGAAATTGCTATTGGAATGGAATTTGGTGCAAGTGCTGAAGATATAGCAAGAACTTGTCATGCACACCCAACATTTTCAGAAGCAGTAAAAGAAGCAGCATTATCAGTAGATAAAAGAGCAATACACTCTTAAAATATTTTCATACTATAACAATATGAAAGTACCAATTCTTTTACCCAATATTTTTAATCATCCTTTCACCTACAATTCTGATTTAAAACTTAAAGAGGGTGATTATGTTATTGTTCCATTTGGAAAGAAAGAACTTACTGGAATAGTTTGGAACGAGTTTGAAAAAAAAACAAATAAAAATTTTGTGATTAAAAAAGTTGTAAGAAAATTAGATATTCCATCTTTGAAGAAAAGCACTATTAAGTTTTTAAACTGGTTTTCAGAATACAACATGGTTCCTAAAGGTATGGCTTTAAAACTACTATTGTTAAGTAGTAATGCTATAGAAAAAATTTCTAGTGAAACTTATGAAAAATTTAAAATTGATATTAAACAAAATAAGATAGAACTTTCAAAAGAGCAAAAAAGTTGTTTAAAAAAAATGAATGTTTCTAATCAAAAATTTAGAGTTCATGTTTTACAGGGCACAACAGGCTCAGGTAAAACAATCGTATATTTTGAAGCTTTAAAAGAGATAATTAGTAAGGGTTTTCAAGGCTTGATTCTATTGCCTGAAATTGGATTAACCGGACAGTTCCAGAATAAATTTATAGAATTCTTTGGATTTAAACCTGCAGTCTGGCACTCAGGTATAACTAAAAAAGATAAAGAAATCATATGGAGTGGTATCGGTAATAATAAGATTAAAGTAGTTATTGGTGCTCGGTCTTCGTTGTTTTTACCTTTTAAGAAGTTAGGATTAATTATAGTTGATGAAGAACACGATCAATCTTATAAGCAAGATCAGGGAGTTACTTATAATGCAAGAGATATGGCAATTTCAAGAGCATCATTTGAAAATATTCCAATTAATCTAATAACAGCAGTTCCATCTATTGAAACCTATGACAACATTAAAAAAGGTAAATATAGTTTAGCAAAACTTGATCAAAGATATTTAAACGCATCATTACCCAATTATGAAATAATTAATTTGAATAACTCGAAACTAGAATCTCAATCTTGGATATCAAAAGAAATAATTAAAAAAGTAAATTTTCATCTTGAAAAAAAAGATCAGGTATTATTTTTTTTAAATAGAAGAGGTTTTTCACCTTATGTTTTATGTAAAAAATGTTTTAATAGTTACTCATGCCCAAATTGTTCAATAAATCTAGTCTATCATAAAAATAAACAAAATTTGTTATGTCACTACTGTGGATATAAAACTTTGTTAAATAGAGATTGCTCAAAAGAAGGCAAGTGCGATTTTATTTTTAGTGGACCAGGTGTAGAAAGAATATCAGAAGAAGTAAAAAAAAATTTCCCCTCAAAAGAAACTATAATTTTTTCAAGTGATACAATGAACAAAAAAAGTTCCTTACAAACTTTAGACAAAATTATAAATAATAAAATTCAAATTTTAATTGGAACCCAATTAATATCAAAAGGATTTCATTTTCCTAATTTAAACTGTATAGTTGTGGTGGATATTGATTTATCGTCACAGGGTCATGACTTAAGGGGTGCAGAAAAAAATCTTCAATTGTATCATCAACTTTCAGGAAGAGCAGGAAGAACAGGGAAACCTGCAACTGTTTATTTTCAAACTTATAATTTAAATATTAAAATGATTACAGACATTACAAATAAAAATCCTGATATATTTTTAGATAAAGAACTTGAAATTAGAAGAGAAAATAATCTTCCACCATTCCAGAGATTTATTGCCTTAATAATTACAGGTAATAATGAAAGAGATTTAGAAAAAGAAGCATATAAATTTAAAATCTTTATTGAAAGTTCAGTAGAGGGCAAAGTTCTTGGACCTGTGAATGCTCCAATATTTAGATTAAAAAGAAAATTTAGAGTTAGACTTTTAGTTAGGGGGCGAAAATCTCTAAAAGTACAAAATTCATTGGCAAAAATCATTCAAAAGTTTAAATTTTCAACTGGAATAAAACTAACGGTTGATGTTGACCCAATAAACTTCAATTAATGGTGAAAAAATAACACTTTCAGTCAATGTGTGACTTGAAGAGCTTTGGGTCATATGTTAATTAAAACGAAATTTTAACAAATCTTCAATAATTTATAAAGGATCAATAAATTGAGCAAAAATAAAGTTTTTTCTGAAACATCAGCGAGCAGATACTCTCTCGCACTTTATGAATTAGCTACAGAAGCCAATATGTTAAGTGAGATTGAAGTCCATTCTGTATCAATTATTAATTTAGTTGCTTCAAGTGAAGATTTTAAGTCTTTAATCAAAAACCCTACAAACAATAAAGAAGATCAGCTTAAAGTTTTAAACAAAATTTCAGAACAATATAAATTAAATAAACTATTAACAAAATTTTTAAACTTTCTAATATCCAAAAAAAGGTTCTTCTATGCAGATAAAATTTTAAAAAGTTTTGTTGAAACATGTTCAATTAAAAGAGGTGAGTTAAAAGCAGAGTTGATTTCTGCAAAAGATCTTACTGAAAATGAAGTTAACAAAATAAAAGAAGAGCTAACTAAAAATTTTAGTTCAAAAATAAAATTAAACTATAAATATGATCCAAGTTTAATTGGAGGTTTAAGTATTCAAGTGGGCAGTACAATGGTTGATACTTCCATTAAAAATAAATTACAACAAATCGAAAAAAAAATGATAGAGGCTTAAATGGAAATAAATCCTTCAGAAGTAACAAAAATATTAAAAGAACAGATTAAAAAATTTGGCGATAAAGCAGAAGTGACTGAAGTTGGTCAAGTTTTATCTGTGGGAGATGGTATTGCTAGAATATATGGTCTTGATAATGTTCAGGCTGGAGAGATGGTAGAATTTGCTGATGGGTCAAAAGGGATGGCTTTAAATTTAGAAAGTGAAAATGTTGGAGTTGTAATTTTTGGTGATGATAGAAATATTAAAGAAGGTGATGTTGTTAAAAGAACAGGATCAATTGTTGATACACCAGTGGGAAAAGAATTATTAGGAAGAGTCGTAGATGGATTAGGAAATCCAATTGATGGCAAAGGTGCTTTAGATAAAGCAACAAAAAGAAGCAGAGTTGAAGTAAAAGCTCCTGGAATTATTCCAAGACAATCTGTTAGTGAACCAATGCAAACAGGATTAAAATCAATTGATAGTCTTGTGCCAGTAGGTAGAGGACAACGTGAGTTAATTATTGGTGATAGACAAACTGGAAAAACTGCAGTTGCTATTGATGCAATCATTAATCAGAAAAAAGTAAATGATTCTGGTGATGAAAAACAAAAACTTTATTGTGTCTATGTTGCTATAGGCCAGAAAAGATCTACAGTTAGACAAATTCAAAAAACTTTAGAAGAAGCTGGTGCAATGGAGTACACAACAATTGTTGCTGCTACTGCTTCAGATGCAGCACCACTTCAGTTTTTAGCGCCCTATACAGGCTGTACAATGGGTGAATATTATAGAGATAATGGCATGCATGCACTGATCATATATGATGATTTATCTAAGCAGGCTGTAGCTTATAGGCAGATGTCGCTTTTATTGAGAAGACCTCCAGGAAGGGAAGCTTATCCAGGAGATGTATTTTATTTGCACAGTAGATTACTTGAAAGAGCTGCTAAGCTTAGTGATGAGCATGGTGGAGGATCATTAACTGCTCTTCCAATAATAGAAACACAAGGTGGAGATGTATCAGCATTTATACCGACTAATGTGATCTCAATTACAGATGGACAAATATTTCTTGAAACAGAATTATTTAATCAAGGAATTAGACCAGCAATCAATGTAGGTTTATCAGTTTCTAGAGTTGGATCTTCAGCGCAAACAAAAGCTATGAAGAAAGTTTCTGGATCAATGAAATTGGAACTTGCTCAATATAGAGAAATGGCTGCTTTTGCACAATTTGGATCTGACTTAGATGCATCTACTCAACAACTTTTAAATAGAGGTGCAAAATTAACTGAACTTTTAAAACAAAAACAATATTCTCCGATGACAGTTGCTGAACAAGTAATTTCTGTTTTTTCTGGAGTTAAAGGTTATTTAGATGATGTAGAACCAAAGGATATTGCTGAGTTTGAATCTAAGATTATTGAAAAATGTAAGTCTGAAAAACCAGAAATTTTAGAATCTATTTTAAGTTCAGGTAAGCTTGAAGAAGATACAGAAAAATTATTAGTTGGAGTAATAGTAGATTTTAAGAAAAATTTTAATTTGTAAAATATGGCAACTTTAGACGACTTAAAAAAAAGAATAGCAAGTGTAAAGTCTACACAGAAAATTACAAAAGCCATGAAAATGGTTGCAGCCGCTAAACTTAGAAGAGCACAAGAAAATGCTGAAAAGGGAAGACCTTACTCTGAAAAAATGAATAATATTATTCTTAATTTATCTAGTGGTATTTCTGATAAAGAAAATGCACCTAAGTTACTTTCTGGAACAGGTGAAGAGAAAGTACATTTATGTATAGTTTTGACATCTGATAGAGGTCTATGTGGTGGTTTTAATACAAACATTATTAAAAAAGCTAAAGCATATTTCCAAAAAATACTTGATCAAGGAAAAACTTTAAAAATTATAACTGTTGGATCTAAAGGTTATGATCAATTAAAGAGAGCTTATAAAGATGATATTATTGAAAGAATATCTTTTAAAAGTTCAAAAACTATTAATTATTTAGATGCTGAAAAAGTAGGAAAGATGATAATCTCAAATTTTGAAAAAGGAGAATTTGATATGTGTACAATTTTTTATAATAAGTTTAAAAATGTAATTACCCAAATACCTCAAGAACAACAAATAATTCCTTTAAAAACTTCTGAAGTAGAAAAAAATTCCTCTGATGATAATTATGAATTTGAACCAGATGAAGATGAGATTTTAAGCAATTTGTTGCCTAAGAATATATCCACACAAATTTTTAAAGCGATGTTAGAGAATTCAGCTAGCGAACAGGGATCAAGAATGAGCGCGATGGATAATGCAACCCGAAATGCTGGCGAAATGGTTGACAAACTTACTATTGAGTATAACAGAAGTCGTCAGGCAGCAATTACTAAAGAATTAATCGAAATCATATCAGGAGCAGAAAGTTTATAATTATGAGCAAAGGAAAAATTACACAAATTATTGGAGCAGTAGTAGACGTAAAATTTGATGGAAAATTACCAGAAATTTTATCAGCATTAGAATGTAAAAATGGAGACAATAGATTAGTTTTAGAAGTTGCTCAGCATCTTGGTGAATCAAGTGTTAGAACAATTGCAATGGATGCTACAGAAGGCTTAAAAAGAGGAGACGAAGTAACTGCAACAGGTGTTCCTATCCAAGTTCCAGTTGGACCAGAAACTTTAGGAAGAATTATAAATGTAATAGGCGAACCTATAGATGAAAAAGGTGAAGTTAAAACAAAAGAAAAGTGGCCAATTCATAGAGCTGCACCTGAGTTTAGTGATCAATCAACAGAAACAGAAATTCTTGTGACTGGAATTAAAGTAGTAGATTTACTAGCACCATATGCCAAAGGCGGAAAGATTGGTTTATTTGGTGGAGCAGGTGTTGGTAAGACAGTACTTATTATGGAATTAATTAACAACGTAGCAAAAGCACATGGTGGATTTTCAGTGTTTGCTGGAGTTGGTGAAAGAACTAGAGAAGGAAACGATCTTTATCATGAGATGATAGACTCAGGAGTTATTAAGCCTGAAGGACCAGGATCAAAAGCAGCACTAGTATATGGACAAATGAACGAGCCTCCAGGAGCTAGAGCTAGAGTTGCCTTAACAGGTTTAACAGTAGCTGAGTATTTTAGAGATCAAGAAGGACAAGATGTACTTTTTTTTGTTGATAACATTTTTAGATTTACTCAAGCAGGCTCAGAAGTTTCTGCATTATTAGGAAGAATTCCTTCAGCTGTTGGATATCAGCCTACACTCGCAACAGATATGGGAAATCTTCAAGAAAGAATAACTACAACAAACAAAGGATCAATTACTTCAGTACAGGCAATATATGTACCAGCAGACGATCTAACGGATCCTGCGCCTGCTACTTCTTTTGCTCACTTAGACGCAACCACAGTATTATCTAGACAGATTGCAGAAATTGGAATTTATCCTGCAGTAGACCCATTAGATTCTACTTCTAGAATTTTAGATCCAAGAATAGTAGGAGATGAACACTATAGAGTTGCTAGAGAAGTACAAAAAGTTTTACAAACTTACAAATCCCTTCAAGATATCATTGCAATTTTAGGAATGGATGAACTTTCTGAAGAAGATAAATTAACTGTAGCAAGAGCTAGAAAAATACAAAGATTTTTATCTCAACCCTTCTTTGTTGCTGAAGTATTTACAGGTTCACCTGGAAAATTAGTAGATTTAGAATCTACAATTAAAGGTTTTGCTGCAATCTGCAACGGTGAATACGACCATTTACCAGAAGCTGCGTTTTATATGGTGGGAACAATTGAAGAGGCTATAGAAAAAGCAGAAAAAATGGCAAAAGATGCTGCTGCTTAATGAGTGAAGAATTTAAAGTAGAGATAGTAAACCCAGAAGAATCTTTTCTTTTAAAAGAAGATGTAACAGAAGTTATTGTCCCAGCTTTTGAAGGTGAAATGGGTATTCTAAAAAATCATATTTCAATAATTTCTTTTTTAAAACCCGGTTTAATTAAAATTTTTTCTAAATCTGGAGAAGAAAATTACTATGTTGAAGATGGAATTGTAGAGTTTAAGAATAATAATTTATCAGTTTTAACTAGTTCTATCTTTAATATTAAGAGTGTGGATAAAAATAAAATTAATGAATTACTTAAAAAAGCAGAAGAAGACACAAATAATACTGAGATTACAGATCAAAACAAATACTTAGTTGATCAAAAAATTGACGTATTAAAAACTCTTAATTAATAATTTTTTTAACATTTTTTTTAATTTTTTCGTAAACACTTAGTTTAAAATCAACAACTATATCTGTAATTTTATCTAATTCAATCCATTTCCATTCTAAAAATTCAGGATGTTTAGTCTTTATATTAATCTCATTATCCTCACCTAAAAATTTCATTACAAACCATTTTTGTATTTGCCCTTTATATTTACCCTTCCAAACAATTCCTAAAAGGTGTGAGGGTAAATTATAAGTAATTAGTTCATCAAATTCTTTAACTAATTTTACATTTTTAATGCTTGTTTCTTCTATTAATTCTCTATAAGCAGCAGTTAAATAATCTTCATTATTGTTAACTCCTCCCTGAGGCATTTGCCAAAAATTTTTAGGATTATCAATTCGTTTAGCTACAAAAACTTTATTTTCTTTATTTAGAACTACTACTCCAACTCCACTTCTTAGTGGTAAATTTTTAAATTTTTTATTCATTACTAACCGTTAAGAAGTTTTATCGCAAAATTTAATTGATTATCAGTTTTTGTATTTATCTTAAATTTTTCATTCTCTTCCTCGATCTCTATATCAGGTGTAACCCCAACTTCAGAAATAGATTGACCCGAAGGTAAATAATATTTTGATATTGTTAATCTAATAGCGCCTTTATTTTTTAATGGAATAATTGACTGAACAGAGCCTTTCCCATAACTGTTTTGACCAACAATAATTGCTCTTTTGTGATCTTGTAAAGCACCTGCCACTATTTCTGATGCCGATGCCGATCCATAATTGATTAATACGATTAGTGCCTTTCCATTAATAACATCACCTTTTTTTGCAAACCATTTTCTATTTTCAGATTTTTTTCTACTTTTTGTAGACACTATTTCTTCTCCATTTTCTAAAAAAAAATCTGAAATTCGAACAGCCTGTGATAGTAAACCACCAGGATTATTTCTTAAATCTAAAATATATCCATTTATCTTAATATTTTGGTCTAGTTTTTTTAATTTATTTTTTATTTGATTACTGCTATTTTCATTAAAAGAAGTTAATCTCAAATAACCTATATTATTTTCTAAAATCTTAGATTTAACTGACTGAACTTCAATAATTTCCCTTGTAATATTAAATATTAATGCCTTTTTTTTTCCTCTCCTTCGAACAGTAATTTCTATATCAGATCCAACGGGACCCCTCATTAATTCAACAGCTTCAGTTAATGATTTTCCTTGTACCTGTATACCATTAATTTTTACAATATAGTCTCCAGCTTTTATTCCAGCTCTTGATGCTGGAGTATCATCAATTGGAGATATAACTTTTACCACTCCAGATTCCATTCCAACTTCAATACCTAGTCCACCAAATTCTCCACTTGTTTCTGTTTGCATATTGTTAAATACTTCTGGGGACATGTATGCTGAATAAGGATCTAAGGATTGCAAAACACCGTTTATAGCTGAATCCATAGCTTTGCCTTGATCAATGTCGTCAACATATTCTTTATTAATTTTATCTAAGACTTCACTAAATAAATCAATTTTATCATATATATTTTCATCTGAGACTGAAAAAGCATTGTTTAAAAATAATAAAGAAAAAAATATTGTAAATATTATTTTTTTAAATTTATTCATATTAATATTTTTTCTTTAGGAATCAATTCTGACCACATTTTTTCAAGTTCATAAAATTTTCTTTTCTCAGGATTAAAGATATGAACTATTATATCAATGCCATCAATAAGTTTCCAGTCATTACTTTCTTTTCCTTCTATTTTACAATTTTTAATCCCATTTTTTTTAATTTTTTCTAACACTTGTTCAGATAAAGCTTGGATATGTCTCGAAGAAGTACCACTAGCAATAATCATATAATCAGCCATTGAACTTTTATTTGATAGGTCGATGATTACTATGTCTAATGCTTTATTCGAATCAAGAGTATTTAAGATTATTGTTTTTAAATTAGAAATTTTATCCATTGGTTAATTAAAGCTTATCAAATTTTTCTTAATTGAGAAGATGAAATATTTACTTTTTTGAATTTTATGAATTCCAATTTTTTTTTCCTCAATTGTTTAAAAGTAATTGATTTTAACGATTTTGCCTTATAGCCGTGACGATCAAATACTAAAATGTTGCATTTTTTTGAAATAGATTTTGATTTATACCACTTATGAAAGTCAATAAGATTATCAGCCCCCATTATAAAATATAAATTTAATCTTTTATTTTTTTGTATGTAGTTTATTAAATCAATTGTTCTATTAGAATTAATTATGTTTTCATAAAATTTTACTTTAATAAATTTTTTTGTTGCAATTATTTTTTTTGCAAGTTTTATTCTTTTTTGTAGTTCAAATTTAGTTTTTTTTTTAAAAGGATTTTTTTTAGTTATTGCCCATATTATATATTTTAAATTGAATTTTTTTTTAGCTTTTTTTGATATTTCTAAATGTCCTTTATGTGCTGGATCAAATGTCCCCCCAAGAATACCAATTTTTATTTTTTTTGAGGGCAAATTATTTCCTAGTTTTACCTTTGCTTTTAATCTCATATTTATATGATACCAATTGCTCTAAACCAACAGGTCCTCTTGGAGGAAGTGTATTTGTTGAAATTCCTACCTCACCTCCAAAACCAAACTCTCCACCATCAGCAAATTGAGTAGACGTATTGTGCATTGCTATAGAGCTTTTAATATTTTTTAAAAATTTTTTAGCAGTTTGGTTGTTTTTTGTAATTATAGAGTCGGTATGCTTAGTGCCATACTTATTGATATGACTTATTGCTTCATCACAATTTTTAACACATTTTACAGATATAGCAGGTGATAAATATTCTGTTGACCAATTTTTTTCTTTAGCAGAAAAAATTTTTCCACGGTAGTATTTTTTTACTATTTTATCTCCATAAATTTTACAATTATTTTCTGCAAGTTTATTTAAAATAGGATTACAAAATTTTAGTATAATTTTTTTATGTAATAAAATTGTTTCTGTGGCTCCACAAATACTAGTATTTCTTAATTTTGCATTGTAAATAATATTTGTTGCCATTTTTAAATTGGCATCTTTATCAACAAAAGTATGACAGATGCCCTCAAGATGACCAATAATTGGTACACTAGAAAATTTTTGAACTTTCTCCACTAAATTTTTTCCACCACGAGGTATTATAACGTCAATGTAGTTTTTCATCTTTGAAAGCATATAGTCTACTAGTTTTCTATTTTTAGAATCTATAAATTGAATAAAATTTTCATCTATTTTATTTTCTTTAAGAGCTTTTCTGAATAATTTTGCTAGGATTTTATTTGTATTTATAGACTCTGAACCACCTTTTAAAATGACTGCGTTGCCAGATTTAAAACATAAGCTTGCAACATCGGTAGTAACGTTTGGTCTGCTTTCATAAATAACACCGATTACACCAATTGGCATAGATACTTTTTTAATTATTAAACCATTTGGTCTTGTCCATTTTTCTAAAGTGGTATCAACTGGGTCTTTTAATTTAATAATTTTTTTTATAGAATTTATTATAGATTTTAACTTTTTACGATTTAAAATAAGTCTATCAATTAAGTTATTTTTTAATCTTTTCCTTAAAGCAAATTTTATATCTTTTTTATTTTCACTAAGTATCGAATTTTTATTCTTTTCAATTAATAAAGTATATTTTTTTAGAACTTTATTTTTTCTTTTAGAATCAATTTTAATTAAAATTGCTTTTTTTGCATAGCCGCCAATTAAGTTCATATATTTACTCATTTTATACCTCTACCATATCATCTTTATGAACAACTTCAGGCTTTGAAATATATCCTAACAAATTCTCAATTTCATTAGAGTGATGTCCCATAATTTTTGAAATTTCATCCGAAGAAAATGAGCTTAATCCCCTTGCACATTCTTTATAATCTTTATCTAAAATTTTAATATGATCACCTTTATTAAACTTTCCTAAAATTTTTTTTATTCCCGCTGCTAATAGACTTTTTCCTTTTTTTAAAGCTTGTTTAGCGCCTTCATCAATAATTAATTCACCTTTTGGTGAAATAGAGCTAATAATCCATTTTTTTCTGGCATCTAATTTAGAAATTTTAGGTAAAAACCAAGTACAATTATTTTCATTAATAATTTTTTTAATAGGTCTTATTGGTAAACCATTTGCAATAACCATTTTACATCCAGATAATAGACAAATTTTAGCTGCATCTATCTTGGTTTTCATACCTCCAGTGCCGTGTTCACTAATACTTTTAGTTGATATTTGTTCTATATCTTTGTCTATGTTTTTAATTTCTTTTATTAACTCAGCATTTTTATTTATTTTAGGATTTTTTGTATAAAGGCCATTAACATCAGAAAGTAGTATTAGAGAGTCAGCGCTTGATATTTGAGCCACTCTAGAGGCTAGTCTATCATTGTCTCCATATTTAATTTCAGAAGTAGCTATGCTGTCGTTTTCGTTTATTATTGGAACATAATTCAATTGAAATAAATTTTCAAAAGTTCTTTTAGCATTTAGTGCTCTTCTTCTTTGTTCTGTATCTTCTAACGTAAGTAAAATTTGAGATATGTTTATTTTTTTTTTTAAAAATATTTCTGTATATAAATTCATTAATTCAATTTGACCAATTGAAGCCACAGCTTGACTTTTATCAAGTTTAAGATTTTTTTTATTTAAATTTAATTTTTTGCAACCTATTGCAATAGCTCCTGAGCTTACGATAATGATTTTTTTATTTTGATCTAATAAGTCTTTTATGTCTTTCGAAAATTCAGATAGCCATTTTTTTCGAATTTTTTTATTTTTATCAATCAATAAAGAAGAACCTATTTTAATTACAATAATTTTTGAACTTTTAAGATACATAATTAAGTAATCTAGCTTTAATTTTTGATATAGATGCTTTTTCAAGTGTTGTTAGAGAGAGTATTTCACATTTCTTATTTATTGAAAACTTTTGAATAATTTTATCCACTTTTTTTTTTTCTAATAAATCAATTTTATTAAGAACAATAATTTCTTTTTTATTTAAAAGCTCCTTGCTATATTTGAACATTTCATTTTTTACTTGACTATATGACTTCTCCAAATTCTTATCAGTTATATCGATCATATGCAGTAGCGCTTTACATCTTTCAATATGTTTAAGAAATTTAATTCCTAGTCCTGTACCTGTGTGAGCCCCTTCAATTAAACCAGGTATATCGGCAAGAGTTATTTCTTTATCATCATAAGATGCTACTCCTAGATTAGGATTTAGCGTTGTGAATTTATAATTTGCAATTTTTGGTGTTGCATTTGTAATTGCTGCAAGTAAGCTTGATTTACCAGCATTTGGTAATCCTATAATTCCAACATCCGCAATAGTTTTTAATTGTAACCATAACCAAAATTTTTCACCAATCGTTCCTTTTGTAAATTTTTTTGGAGCTCTATTAGTTGAGCTTTTAAAATTAGTATTGCCCAAACCACCTTTACCTCCAATAGCTACTACAAATTCTTCTTTTTCATTTTTAAAATCAAAAATCATAGTTTTATTGTCTTCTTCTAAAACTTGAGTTCCGATTGGAACCTTTAAATATAAATCCTTACCTCCTCTGCCAGTTTGATTCTTACCTAATCCATTTTCGCCTCTTTCAGATTTAAAATGTTGAGTATAACGATAATCAATTAATGTATTTAAATTTCTTTCAGCTTTAAGAATTATAGATCCACCGTTGCCTCCATTTCCACCATCTGGTCCACCATATTCTATAAATTTTTCTCTTCGCATGCTTGCTGAACCTGAGCCACCATCGCCTGCTTTTATAAATATTTTGACTTGATCTAGAAACTTCATAATACAACTATTTGTTTTTGGTTGTACTGTTAATTGGGTTTTACTGAAACGAATGTTCTATCTAACCTAGTTTTTTTAAATTCAACTTTACCCTTTATCACTGAAAAAATTGAATGATCTTTACCCATTCCAACATTTTCTCCAGGAAAGATTTTTGTTCCTCTTTGTCTAACAATTATATTTCCAGGAACAACTACTTGGCCACCATATTTTTTAACACCAAGTCTTCGACCGGCACTATCACGTCCGTTTCTTGATGATCCACCTGCTTTTTTTGTTGCCATAATTTACCTAGTTTATTTGCTTGCTACTTTTTCTTTTTCTTTAACTTCTTTTTTTTCAATTTTTTCAACTGGCTTTTGGATTTTTTTCGATTGAGATAGAATTTTACCATCTTTTGAAAAAATTTTATCAATTTTAATTAATGAATAAGTTTGTCTATGACCATTTTTTCTTCTTGAATTTTTTCTTCTTCTTTTTTTGAAAATTAGTACTGTTCTATTTTTTCCATTTTCAATTAAAGTTGCTTCAACTTTAGCACCATCTACAAGTGGCGTTCCAACTTCAATAGTTTTATCATCACCATAAGCTAGTATCTCTTTAAATTCTATTTTACTTTCAGATTTAGAATCTTCTAGTCTTTCGATTTTAAGGATTTCTCCAGCTTTTACTTTATATTGTTTTCCACCAGATTGTATTATTGAATATGACATTGTTTATTCTAATTTTTATAATCAGCAATATAGTCGGAGGCTTATTATAGTCAAGTTGAATAACTTAAAAATTATCCTTTAAATCTCTTAATTTTGAAAAGGTTTCTAGATTATCTGATCTTAAAAAAATATTACACTCCAATTCTTCTTTGATAGTAGAAGGGATTGTATACAAATTATTATCTAATTTTTTTTTAATTTCTATAATTTTTTTTTTCAGTTTTTGATTGTTAGAATCATGTTTTAAGCAAAATTTTGAATTTTGCATTGTATATTCATGACCACAAAAAATTTTTGTATCTAAAGGTAGTTGTTTAAATTTATTTAGAGATTGAAACATTTGTGAGTATGTGCCTTCAAAAATTCTTCCACAGCCTAAAGAAAATAAGGTGTCACCCGTAAAAACTATCTTATCTTTATAAAAATAAAAACATATATGTCCAGTAGTATGTCCTGGAATATGCATTATTTTAGCTTCGAAATTTTCACTCTTCCAAATTTCTTTATCATCAACCATAATATCTATATTGGGAATTCTTTCTTTGTCTTTTTTATAACCAACTACTTTTGCTTTATATTTATTCTTTAATTTATTATTTCCTCCTACATGGTCATAGTGATGATGTGTATTTAAAATAAATTTCAAATTTATTTTATTATCATCTAAATATTTAATGATAGGATCAGACTCACTTGGATCAACTACGCATGCAGTATTTTTATTTTGATCAATAATTAAATAGGAATAATTATCTTTTAAGCAAGGAATTATCTTAATTTTCATTTATTTTCTATTAAAAATATACCTAATTCAGAAGATAAATTTTTTAAACTTAAATTTTTATTATTTATTGAAGATGTTTTTTCATTATTAAGAGCTATAGACTCATTTAAGTTAATATTTTTTTTTGAACAAAAATTGAAAAAATCTTTTATTGTACACATGTGCAAATTTGGAGTATTATACCATTCATTAGGTAAATTTTTACTTATAGGCATTGTTCCTTTTAAAAGTAGATGCAATCTTATTCTCCAAAATCCAAAGTTGGGTATTGTTACAATAGCTTTTTTTGAAACTCTTAACAAATCATCAATTACTTTTTCAGGATTATAGAATGCCTGTAATGTCTGACTCAAGACAACATAATCAAATGAAGTACTTGGAAATTGTTTTAGGTCTTTTTCAGCATCTCCTTCTATTACCGATAGACCTTTACCAATACAATTCTGAACTTTAGTTTTTGATATTTCAAATCCCCTAGCATCAACATTTTTATTTTCTTTCAAAAATTTCATTAGAGTTCCATCACCACAACCTACATCAAGAACTCTAGTATTATTTTTAATTAATTCTGCAATTATTTTAAATTCTTTTTTCATTTTTATTTATTTGAATAGTTTGTACTTAGAAATTCTTTAATAGTATTTAAAAAATCTGGAACATCTAAAAGAAAAGAATCGTGACCCTTATCGCTGACAATTTCAGTAAAACCTACATCTGTTCCACTAGCATTTAAAGCAATAACGACATCTTTATTTTCTGCTGTTGGATAAAGCCAATCAGAAGTAAAAGAAATTATAAAAAATTTTGTTTTACTTTGAGTAAAAGCTTTTGATAAGTTTCCATTAAATTGTTTTGTGAGGTCAAAATAATCCATTGCTCTTGTAATATATAGATAGCTATTAGCATCAAATCTATCGACAAAAATCGATCCTTGATATCTTAAATAACTTTCAATTTGAAAGTCTGCGTCAAATCCAAATTTTAAATTATCTCTTTCCTGCAGATTCCTTCCAAATTTTTCCTGTAATCCATTTTTTGATAGATAGGTAATATGTGCTGCCATTCTAGCAACTGACAAACCTTTGTCCGGTGAAATATTAAGTTGAGAGTAGTTTCCATCTTTCCAATTAGAATCAGCCATTATTGATTGTCTGCTTAACTCATTAAAAGCAATATTTTGTGCTGAATGACTTGCGGTACAAGCTATTGGTATTGCAGTTTTAGCCTTATTTGGAAAATTAGATATAAATTGTAAAACTTGCATGCCACCCATTGAGCCACCAACTACACTAAATAGTTTATCAATTTTAAAAAATTCTAATAAATTATATTGTGCATTTACCATATCGTTTATAGTTATAACTGGAAAATTTATACCAAGTGTCTCATTTGTTTTTGGATCAATACTGCTTGGACCGTATGAACCCATACATCCACCGATTACATTTGCACATATAACAAAGTATTTAGTAGTATCAATTCCCTTAGAAGGCCCAACTAAATGGGACCACCATCCATTTTTTTTAGTTATAGGATTAATTCCAGAAACATATTGATCTCCAGTAAGAGCATGAAAAACAAGAATAGCATTGTCTTTTTTTTTACTTAAAGTTCCATATGTTTCATAGGCAATAGGATAATTATTAATTGTCTTTCCACAGTCCAAAGTAAGTGGATTTTTAACAATCAGAGTTTTTAATTTTTTATCAATATTCATAAATATTGCACTAAAGGTGAATTGAGAAAAAAAAACTTTTTTAGCGGTTTTTTTAAGCGCTCGCAATTCAGTTAAATCAGCGCACTTTTTTGTACTAAATGTAATTTGATATGTCAATTTTTTTAATAATTCACTTATTGTCTATAAAAGTTTAATAATTAACTTATAAAATGGATAAAAATTAGCAAAATGACAGTTCCAAAATTTAAGATAATTAAAATAAACAGTTATAGGCCAGGAAAATTCAGTATTGGCAAAATTAAGAATCCTATTAAATTGTCAGCAAATGAGTCGGCACTTGGTGTAAGTCCTAAAGTAAAAAAAATACTTTCATCTAAAAATTTAAATTTATCAAAATATCCAGATAGCAAATCAAAAAAATTAAGAAAAGAAATATCTAAAAAATTTAAGTGTGATTTTGATAAAATTATATGTGGATCAGGATCTGATGAAATTATTCAAATAATATGTCAGCTTTACCTTAATCCATCAGATGAAGTGATAGTTCCCAAATATAGTTTTTTAATGTATAGAATTTATGCAAAAATTGCTGGTGCTAAAGTTATTTTTGCAAAAGAAGATAAATTTAAAATTTCAATAAATAAAATATTGAATAAAGTTAATAGAAAAACAAAGATAGTTTTTCTTGCTAATCCAAATAATCCAACTGGAACATATCTGAATAAGTCAGAATTAGTAACTTTAAGAAATAAACTTAATAAAAGAATTCTATTAGTTTTAGATGATGCATATTTTGAGTATATGGAAAATGCAAATTATATATCTGGTTTAGAGTTATTTAAGAATAAAGATAATGTAATCATATTAAGAACATTTTCAAAAATTTATGGTTTAGCAGCCCTAAGAGTTGGGTGGGGTTATGGTTCACAAAAGATCATTAATGCAATGAATAAAATTAAACCACCTTTTAATGTTAATCAAACAGCACAAGTTGCTGCTGAAGCAGCTTTGAAAGATAAAAATTTTATTAAACGATCGATAAGACATAATATTATCTGGTCAAAAAAGATTAAAATCTTTTTAGATAGTCTATCTATTTCAACAAATGAAATTGCAGCCAATTTTTTTCTACTTAATTTTGATAAATGTAAGTTTTCTGCCACTTATGTGTTAAAAAAACTTGAATCAAAAGGAATTATTTTAAGATCCACTGAAGCAGGTTATAAGATAAAAAATAAATTAAGATTAACTATTGGATCTAGTAAAGAAAATTTAAAATTTTTAAAGGTAATGAAAAATATATTTAATATAAAATGAAAAAAATTTTAATAATTGGCTGTGGTTTAATTGGATCTTCAATTCTTAGAGCAATTAATAAAAAGAAAATTTCTAAAAAAATATTTGTATGTGAAAAATCAAAAAAAAATATTTTAAAAATAAAAAAATTAAAATTAAGATGTACTATAACCAATGATTTTAAAAATATAATCCCAAAACTAGATTTAATTATTTTTTGTACACCCATGAGTGAGTATGAAAAAATAATTTTAAAGATTAATAAATACTTATCGCCCAAAACAATAATTACAGATGTTGGTTCTTCTAAAGAAAAAATTTCTAAAATTATTAAAAATAAATTAAAAAAGGGTATTTATTGGACGCCAGGTCACCCAATATCTGGATCAGAAGCAAGTGGACCTGAATTTGGAGATAAGAATTTATTTTTAAATAAGTGGTGTATTTTAATTAAAGATAAAAAATCAAATAAAAAACATTTAACTATTCTAACTAAATTTTGGAAAAAAATTGGTTCTAAGGTTTTAATTATGGATTTAAAAAAACATGATATGATTTTTTCAATTACAAGTCATTTACCCCATCTAATAGCCTATAATTTAGTTAAGACAGCTACTGATTTTGAAAAGAATAAAAAATATAACCTTATACAGTTTAGTGCTGGTGGACTTAGAGACTTTTCTAGAATTGCAGCCTCTAATGAGATCATGTGGAGAGATATTTTTTTTAACAATCAATCTAACATCATAAAAGGAATTAATTTATTTACTAAAAATTTGAGATTATTTAAAAAAGATATTATATCTAGAAACAATAAATCCCTTATTAAAAAATTAGTTGAAACCAAAAAAGTACGAAAAAAAATAATTAAATTAAAACAAGATATTAATAAGCCTGATTTTGGAAGAAATTAATTTGTAATATTAGAAATTTTTTTTACTTTTAAATTTGCAGTTTTTTCTATTTTTTTAATAGTATGATTAATTGGCATAATTAAAACTTTTTTTTCAGGTCCATAAGCATGAATTAATTTTGTAGAATTTATACAAACTGCTACATGCCCTGTCCAAAATATAATGTCTCCTTTTTTAAATTTTTTTCTTTTTTTATTCTTAGAATATTTGATTTGGTCTTTTGTATCTCTAGGATAAAATTTTTTATTATAATAAAAAAATAACTGCAAGATACCTGAACAATCTATACCCTTATAGCTCTTTCCACCCCAGGTATATTTTGTTTTTAAAAATAATTTTAGTATTTTTAAATAATTTTTTTCTACATGGTCAATTTTCTTTATATCTTTTTTCTTGATCCATTTATTTTTTTCATATTCAATGAATTCTTTATTCTTTTTAATTATTGATATTTTAGATGCAAAAGGTAAAAAATAATTTGTTTGAAATATTTTTTTACTAACAGGTTTTTTGAATACACTAGTTTTTAGTTTAAATATTTTATGTGTGGGCTTGTGTTTATTTGCATAGCTTATTTTTTTTATATAGCCAGTATAACTATCAAATGATGTTTTTATTTTTAACCAATTTTTATTTTTTGATAAAATTTTAAATTTTTCACCATACAGAATTTGAGAACTAACTTTAGAAATATGAGAAGGTCGTTCGTATATGTTGATAAAATAGCTTTTACAAAAAAAATTATTTTTCACGAAGACTTAATTTGTCTTTAATAAACCATAAACAAATCAAAGACGGAATAACCATAATGGCAGTTAAAATAAAGAATGTTCCCCAGTCACCATTTAACCAGTCAACCAAAGCGCCCGATGATGAAGCGAGAATAGTTCTACCAGCAGTTCCTATTGAAGCAAGTAGAGCATATTGAGTGGCAGTATAGGTTCTATCAACCAAGAGTGAAATAAATGCTACAAATGCAACAGTAGCAAATGCAGCAGCTATATCATCAAATATAACAGCGACTGCAAATAATAACTCTGATTTTCCGCTCCATGCTAAAGCAGTAAATAATAAATTAGTTGAAGCCATTAATATTCCAGCAAGAAACATAGCTTTTAAAATTCCAGATCTAATTACAAAAAGTCCACCTAATAACGTAAAAATAACTGTTGTGATCCAACCTAAAGTCTTTGAGTAAATAGCAATATCACCTTTAGAAAATCCCATTTCCTTATAAAAAACTATCGACATACGTCCTAAAAAAGCCTCACCTATTTTAAATAAAAATACAAAGCTTAAAATTCCAACAGCAATAGCAAATCCATTTTTTTTGAAGAAACTAATTATAGGTCCACCAATTGTTCCGGTGATCCAAGCAACGAAACTAGTTATAATATTGCTTGATCCAAGTTTATCTTCTATCATTTGATCAGTTTCTCTTTGTTTTGATTGTCTATCTGTGTCAATTGGCTCATGAACAAACATTAAACCTATATTCATTAAAATTATTACAACTCCCAAGACTAAAAAAGTAGCTTGCCAATAATCTACAACACCCATGTTTTCAAAATATTCTGCTGTAAATAAAGCTATAACTCCTCCTAGCTTGTAACCTGTCCACCAACCAACTACTGCCATAGCAGCACCAGCTGCCATAGATTTTCTTTCGTTTTCATTGATTTGTTCAATTCTTAAAGCATCAACAGTGATGTCTTGAGTAGCTGAAGCTATTGCAATAATTAATCCCACAGTAATTAATAATGCTAAGTTTTGTGTTGGATTAATATAACTCCAAATAACTAAACTTATTAAAATAATAAATTGCATGCTCACAATCCATGTACGCCTGTGACCTAGTCGATTACTGATTTTATTCAATCCTGAAAACAGATTTTTTTTTGTAAAAAATATACCAAAAAGACTAAGAACTAATCCACGTACAATGGGGTAATAGTTACCATAGAATTCTACCCCTGAAAACCAATCATAAGCTGCAAGAGCGAATCCAGACATAATTAATGTAAAACCAATTATTTGTGAGAATTTATTTACTCTATCGATTATTGGTGCCCACAAATAATTAAATGCATATACACCAAAAATTAATCCGGCCCATCCTATTGTTGATCTACTTAATCCTTCCTCTTTAAGCCATAAGCTTAAACTGCTTCCAATTAAAACCCATGGAAATCCAGAAATTGCCCCTAATAATAAAATTCTAAGCATTCTTCTATCAAAGTAGATAGAAAACGTTTCTGATAGAGATTGTTTTTTAATTTCAATCATAATTATTTTCTCCAAAAAGATGGTAGAAACAATATTAGTATAGCAAATAATTCTAATCTACCCAATATCATTCCGAGGCTTAATATCCATTTAGATAGATCTGGCAACTGTGAAAAATTGCCATTTGGCCCAATAACTGAACCAAGACCTGGACCAACGTTAGAAATTGATGTTGCTGCTCCAGAGATTGAAGTGATAAAATCTAACCCGTTTAGCGATAATAAAGCAGTTATTAAAAAAAAAATAATTATATAAAGAAAAATAAAAGAAATAATAGAAGCCATAAATTTATTATCAACATTTTTTTTATCATATTTCATAATAAAAACTCCTCTTGGGTATATAATTTTTTTTAATTGATTAATTAAAAAAAAATAAAGAATTTGAATTCTAAAAATTTTTATTCCACAAGAAGTAGATCCGGCACAACCACCAATAAACATCAACATAAGAAAAAAAATTAATGGAAAACTTCCCCAGCTATCAAATTCTTGTGTTACATAACCTGTTCCGGTTAGGATTGAAACAACATTAAATGATACTGATCTTATGCTAATTTCAGATAAATTATTATTTTGTAATATTAAATAAATAAATAAAATAATTGTTGAAATTATTATTATTTTAACAAACAATTTTATTTGAGCGTCAGATATAAATATATTTTTATCTCCATTTAAAAATTTTATATAAGCGATAAATGGTATACTGCCTAAAATAATAAAAATTATAGATGTTACTTCAATCGCTGCACTATCGAAGTAGCCTATAGATTCATTGTAATTAGAAAAACCTCCAGTTGCTATTGTTGTCATGGAATGTGTAAAGCTGTCAAAAAAATTCATACCAAAAATTTTATAAAAAAAGGCACAAAGTAAAGTTAATCCTAAATATATAAAAATTAATCTCAGAGCAATTGATTTTGATTTTGGTAATATTTTTTCGGAAGAATCATTGCTAGAAATTTTAAATAATTGCATACCTCCAACATTCATAATCGGCATTAAAGTTATAGCCATAACAATAATACCAATTCCTCCAAGCCATTGAAGTATCGCTCTCCAAAGTAGTATTGCCTTTGGTGATTCATTCAAATTAACTATTATAGTAGAACCTGTCGTTGTTATACCCGACATACTTTCAAAAAAAGAGTCAGTAATAGTTAGTTCGAGATTTGAAAAAATAAATGGTAATGATCCAAATGTAGCAATACTTAACCAAGAAAGTGCCGTTAATAAAAAAGCTTGTTGTAAATTTAATTTTTTATCATGATCGAGGTTTGATAAAAAAAACAGTACCCCAAATACTATAGTCACTATTCCAGCACCAAAAAATGAAGAATCTAGTTCTCCATATATAATTTGAATTATAATTGGGATAGACATAGATATACCAAGAATTATTTGTAAAATTCCTAAAGTAAAAAAAACAGTTTTATAATTGGACATTTTTAAAGAACATTATTTTATGGCAAATAAATTTCAACTCTATAAGAATAAATAAAAACGTCAAATGTAAGATATTTTGTTATTATAACTCGTGATTGAAAAAATAAATTTAGATAAAACAAATTCTTGGCCTTTCGTTGAGGCAAAAAAACTCTTACATGAAAGAAAAATATTTATTGAAAAAAAAGGAAAAATTACTTTACAAACTGGGTATGGTCCTAGCGGACTTCCTCATATAGGTACATTTGGAGAGGTTGCGAGAACTTCAATGTTAATTAATGCATTAAATCATCTGACAGATTTACCAAAAGAAATTATTACATTTTCAGATGATATGGACGGATTGAGAAAGGTCCCAGAAAATATTCCAAACCAAAAACTTTTATTTAAAAATTTGCATAAACCATTAACTCAAGTTCCTGACCCTTTTGGAAAATATAGTAGTTTTGGAGAGCACAATAATGAAATGTTAAAAAAATTTTTAAATAAATTTAAATTTAAATATAATTTTAAAAGTTCTACATACCTTTATAAGACTGGTTTTTTCAATCCAACATTACAAAAAATTTTAGAAAACTATCAGGGAATTATGGATATAATCATTCCAACATTAGGTAAAGAACGTCAAAAAACTTACAGTCCCTTCTTACCAATTTGTCCAGAAACCGGAGTTGTACTAGAAATTCCAGTTTTAGAAATTTTAAAAAAAAAATTTAAAATAATATTTGATAATAATGGAAAAAAACTTGAAATTAGTATTTTAGATGGGAATTGTAAGCTACAATGGAAAGTAGATTGGGCAATGAGGTGGTACGCTTTAGATGTAGATTTTGAAATGTATGGAAAAGACTTAATTGAAAGCGCAATATTATCTACAAAAATAATTAAGCTTATGGGCAAAAATAACCCATCAGGTTTTGCTTATGAATTATTTTTAGATGAGAGTGGAGAAAAAATTTCAAAATCTAAAGGTAATGGAATTACTATTGATCAATGGCTAGAATATGCATCACCAGAAAGTTTATCACTTTTCATGTATCAAAATCCAAAAAGAGCAAAAAAACTTTATAAAGAAATTGTTCAAAAGGCAGTTGATGAATATTTAGATTTTATAGAAAAAGGAAAAATTCAAAATGAACTACAATTATTAATGAACCCTGCTTGGCACGTTCATAATGGGAAAATACCAAAAGAAGAAATAATAATGACCTTTTCGATGTTGCTAAACTTAGTTGAAACTAGTAACGCTAATACTAAAGAGCTTCTCTGGAAATTTGTAAAAAAGTATAAAAAAAATATTTCAGAAAAAAATTATCCTATTTTTGATAATTTAATTGGTTATGCAATTAAATACTTTAATGATGTTATTAAACTTCAAAAAAAATATAAAAATCCAAATGCAGCTGAGAGAAATGCACTTATAGCTTTAATAAAAACACTTGAAAAATGTAATGATGAAATGTCACCAGAAGATATACAAACTTTAATATATTCAACTGGTAAAGAAAATGGATATACAGAGAATTTAAGAGACTGGTTTAAGTTAATTTATGAAGTAGTTTTTGGTGATGAAAATGGACCAAGAATGGGTTTCTTTATAAGTTTTTTTGGAGTTAAAGAAACTAGTAAGCTTATTAAAGATAAAATTAAATAATGTTTTCAAAATTTAGACATTTATTATTTAAAATTGACCCTGAAATAGCACATACTTTAGCAATTAAATCTTTAAAATTTAATTTTGTTACAAGTATTTTTGATAAAAACAAAAATGATCCCATGTTTCAAACAACTTTGTTTGGAAAAAAATTAGATAATCCAATAGGAATAGCTGCAGGTTTTGATAAAAATGCTGAAGTCTATAATCCACTTTTTAAACTAGGATTTGGATTTGTTGAAGTTGGAACAATTACACCTTTAAAGCAATTTGGAAACCCAAAACCAAGAGTATTTAGATTAGAAGAAGATCAGGCGCTTATAAATAGATTAGGATTTAATAATTTAGGAATGAAAAATATAAGTTCTAGAATTAGACTAAACGAACCAAAAGGATTGTTAGGAATAAATATAGGACCAAATAAAGATACTCAGAATCGGATAAGTGATTATATAATTGTTTTAAAAATGTTTCATGATGTAGCAGACTATCTAACAATAAATATTTCATCCCCTAATACTGAAAATCTACGCGACTTTCATGAACAGTCTAAGCTTAAAGAATTAATAGAAGTTATAGAAAAAGAAAAGAAAAATTTAAAATCAGATGTTCCAATTGTTATTAAAATTTCACCAGATATTTCTGAAGAACAAATTGAATCTATAAGTCAGATATTGTTAGGTCATAAAGTTAAAGCAATAATTATTTCAAACACTACGGAAGAAAATAGGGAGAATTTAAAAAGTATACTAAGACATCAAAAAGGAGGACTTTCAGGTAAACCTCTTGAAGAAAAATCAAATAAATTGATAAATAAATTTTACAAGTTATTAAAAGGTAAAACTGAAATTATAGGGGTAGGAGGTGTAGATTCTGGAAAAAGTGCATATGCTAAATTTTTAGCTGGAGCCAGTTATGTTCAGCTATATACTGGTTTGGTTTTTCAAGGTCCAAGCATTGTTAGTAAAATAAAAAAAGAACTAAAAGAATTATTAATAAATGATGGTGTAAGGAATTTTAAAGAAATAATAGGTAAGAAAAATAATTAATTGATCCTAATAAACTTGACGTGGTCAATATCGCATCTTATATAGTCACTAAATATTATGACAAAAAAATGTGAATTAACTGGAAAGATTCCTCTTAAAGGACACAATGTTAGCCATGCTAACAATAAGACTAAAAGAAGATTTATACCTAATTTAAAAAAAGTTAGTTTTAAAAGTGAAATTTTAAAAAGAAGCTTAAAACTTAAAGTGTCAAATGCTGCAGTTAGAACCGTGGATAAAAAAGGGAGTTTTGACCAATTTCTAAAATTTGTTAAAAATAAAAATTTATCGCCAAGAGTAAAAAAACTTAAAAAAACTTTATTAGCTAAGTCAGCATAATGAATAGACTATTTTTAACTCTCTCAGTTTTAATGGGAGTGGTTGTTTTAATTTCAAATTATTTAGTTCAATTTCCAATTAATTATTATGGTTTAAAAGAAATATTAACTTATGGAGCATTTAGTTATCCTGTGTCATTTTTGATTACTGACTTAGCTAATAGGCATTATGGTAAACTAGTTGCAAGAAAAATTGTTTATATTGGTTTTATTATTGGTATTACTTTTACACTTTTTTTTTCAACAACGTTTTCTGATTTAATTTCGGTAAGAATTGCTATTGGATCAGGCACAGCATTTATCATTGCTCAATTACTAGATGTACAAATTTTTGATCAATTGAGAAAAAAAAAATGGTTTGTAGCTCCATTAATATCTTCTTTCGTCGGCTCTACAGTTGATACTTTTTTATTTTTTTCAATATCTTTTTATGCAACAGGAATACCATGGGTTACTTTATCTCTTGGAGATTTAGTAGTTAAAATATTTGTAGCCTTAGCAATGTTGATACCCTTTAGACTATTATTAGATACTGTTAAACCAGTAAAAGCTTAGTATAAAAATTTATAAGATAAAATTTTGTAAGCTAGTTTTGCTACTAAAAAATTATAAGAATTAAATCCTTTAATAGGAGACAATTCATTTATATCAGCCCCAACAATACTAGAATTTTTAGCAGCTATTCTAATAATATTTAAAGTTTCGTCCCACAATAATCCTCCAGGTTCAGGAGTTCCTGTTGCTGGCATAATACTAGAATCTAACCCATCAACATCAAAAGTTAAATAAACAGTTTTGTTTTTTATCATTTGTTTAAATTTTTTTAAGTTCCATCTATGCTTATCTTTTGCCCAAAAAATATTAATTCTAGAAGAGTTTTTTTTTAAAAAAGGTATTTCACTTTCTGAAATATTTCTTATACCAAATGAAATCACAGATACATTTTTATGATCCAGACATCTTTTAATCGCTGAAGCATGAGAAAATTTTTTACCATTATAACTCTCTCTTAAATCTGCATGTGCATCAAAATGCAATAGACATATTTTTTTATGTTTTTTTACAAATGGAGCAATACATCCAGGTGTAATCGTATGTTCGCCACCAAATGTAATAGGAAAAAGTTTTTTATTTAAAATTTCTTCATTTATATTTGACATTTTTTTAAGAGCTTTTTTAATGTCTTTATCAATTTTAAATGGTTTTAATGTTTTAATTCCAATTTTTTTATAAGGCTCACAATGTAATTCTTCATCATATAATTCTACTTGATGTGAAGCTTTAATAATCTCTTTAGGACCGTTTCTAGTTCCGCTTCCATAGCTAACAGTTTTTTCAAGTCCAAAAGGAACAACTACCACCTTTTCTTTAAAATTGAACTTATTATCAATTCCAAGAAACCCGTTTTTGTTTGAAAGATATTTCAATTTTTATCCTAATTTTATTTAAATATTTTTGAGAATTTTTTTCTATTTCTGTTTTTCCATTTACCTTTGTGATACGCATCACTTGCAATTAAAGGTAAAACGCTAGTTGCTTCTGCAAAAACCATTTGTTCTTTTGTTACATCTACTTTACCCCAAGAGCTTGCTTCTTTTAAAGTAGAACTGCTGCACGCACCATCCCTGGAGTCTGCCACAGTAATTTGCACAGCATATTTATGCATCTTAACTTTTTTACCTAAAAGTTCTGCACAGATAACTGTATCTTGAACAAAATTTTTAGGAACTCCACCACCAATCATAAATAAACCAGATCCTTTTGATTGTATTTTTATTTCAGTTAGTTCACGAAATTCTCTAATCGAGTCTATAGTCATATGTTTTTTTGGATTTTTTTCTTGGTGAATAACTAAACCAAATCCTGCACTTGAATCTGTAAATGCTGGACAAAATATTGGAACATTATTGTCATATGCAGTTTCAATTAAAGAGTCTTTTTTCTTAGAATTTTTTTTTAAATATTTTCCCATTTCATAGATAAATTCTCTAGAGGTATAACTTCTTGGATTTAAAGCATCTGCAATTTCACATATTTTTTTATCGCACTCCTGTAATTCATCTTCATCAATATATGTGTCATAAATTCTATCAATATAGTTTTTTCTTAATTCAGCATCATTTTGAAATTGTGAGCCCTGATAATGTTTAAAACCTAAAGCTTCAAAAAAATCCATGTCAACTATGGATGCCCCAGTAGCAATAATAGCATCTACCATATTATATTTAACTAAGTCTTTATAAATATTCATACATCCAGCGGCAGATGTTGATCCTGCAAGAGTTAAAAAAATAGTACAATCTTTATCTTTAATCATTTCATTAAAAATATTTGCAGCATTTGCTATTTCCCTTGAGACAAAAGACATTTTTTTCATTGATGAAATAATCTTTCTAGAATCGAATGAAGTAATATCAATATGTTCAACTGGGTTTTTTAAAAAGTCTTTTTTACTATTATGACCCAAGTTTTTATTTTTTGTCATCTAAGCAACAAGAAACTTTTTATAAGATTCATTGCTATACATTGAAATAATTGGGCTATCTTCTACTTCATAAATTTCATTAGAATAATAACCATTAAATTCAGTTCTAAAAGTTAAACCATAAGCACCAAGCTGTCCTAATTCTATATAATCATTTTCTTTAATATTATTTGGAAGAATGAAAGGACCCTTCATATAATCCATACTATCACAAGTTGGACCATAAAAATCAAAAGTAGTTAATTTTTTTGAAATTATTTTTCCATTTTTAATTAAACGTGAGGGAAAAACTATGTTTGGTGTTCCAGCATCAAAAAGAGTTCCATATGTGCCATCATTTATATATAATTTTTGTTTCTTTCTTAAATTTACTCTTACAATAGTAGAGCCACTTTCAGCAACTAGCGCTCTACCAGGTTCACAAATTATTTCTGGAAGTTTATTTAATTTTAAATTCTGTAAGGATTTTTTTATTTCTTCGAAATAATTATCTAATGATTGTGGCACTAAGTCAGGATAGATTGTAGGAAAACCACCTCCAACATTTATGTAATCTGGAATAATTTTTGTTTTTTTAATTATATTTTTTATTTCTGCAATTCCTTTTGCATATGAAATTGGGTGCATACATTGAGATCCAACGTGAAAACTTATACCAATTTTTTTAGCATATTGCTTAGCTAACCTTAATAAACCTATGGCCTCAGAGGATAAAGCTCCAAATTTTTTTGATAAATCTATTTCAGCATGTTCATTTGATACGGATATTCTTACAAATAATTCAAGATCTTTTGCATTATTTGTACTATCAATAATTTTTATAAGTTCATCTTTTGTATCTAATGAAAATGTATTAATCCCAAATCTAAAATAAGCTTCTTTAATGCTTTCCCGACTTTTTACCGTATGCATATATGAGCATTTTGCATTAGGACTTACTTTTTTTATATCTTCAATTTCTTTAATAGAAGCAACATCAAAATTTTTAATTCCATTTTCTACAATTGTTTTTAATACTTCTGGATGAGGGTTAGTTTTTACTGCATAAAGAATTTTACCAGGAAATTTTTTTTGAAAAGTTTTTATAGCAACTTGTATCGATTTTTTTCTGATACAATAAACTGGTCTTTCCGGTTTTAGTTGACTTATAAGTTCGTCAACCGTTTTAAATTTTTGCATTGCATATGCCCCCAAAAAAAATTTAATAAAAAAAGCTTCCAATAATTTATTGAAAAACTTTATCTTCTTGAGCAATTAAGCCAATAGTTAATTAATGTAAAGTAAATAATTGTTGTTGAATTTACAAAAAAAATAACCATATGTGGCTTATGACAGAGGCAAATATACTCAACAAATTAAGCAATTTTGATGATAAATCATTGCTAATAGTCGATGATGATAACCCATTTAGAGAAAGACTAGCTAGAGCAATGGAAAAAAAGGGTTTTATAGTGACTCAAGCAGAAAGTGTAAAAAAAGGTAAAGATACTGTTAAGTTTCAAAAACCTGCATTTGCATTTGCAGTTGTTGATTTAAGATTAAATGACGGTAACGGACTTGAGGTTGTAAAAGAAATTCAAAACTCAAATATTAAAAGTAGGATTATTATGCTTACAGGTTATGGTAACATTCCAACTGCAGTTGCGGCAATAAAAGAAGGAGCAATTGATTATTTAGCAAAACCTGCAGACGCTGATGATGTTGAAAAAGCACTTTTAGCAAATCCAGAATCTAAAGCATCACCACCAGAAAATCCAATGACAGCTGATAGAGTTAAATGGGAACATATTCATAGAGTGTTTGAGCTTTGTAATAGAAATGTTTCAGAAACTGCCAGACGTCTAAAAATGCACAGAAGAACTTTGCAAAGAATCTTATCTAAAAGATCTCCTAGATAAATTTTCTAAAATTAAGAAGAACTTTAGTTATTAAAGATAATAGTGAAATTTTAAATAATTCTGCTAATAAAAAAGGAGCAGCACCCAACTGAAATATTGGTTTATCCCAACCAATTAAGTGTCCAAGCCATAATAGTCCAAGAATATAAATTATCGAAACAGAAAAAATTAATTTTATAAAAATAAAAATAATATTTGTTTTAAGATTCATATATCCTGCTAAAAAGGTCGCAATCAAAAATCCAATTAAATATCCCATCGTTGGTCCTGTAAAATATATTAATCCAACGCCTTTTTCTGGTGAATTAGAAAAAACTGGCAATCCGACCATTCCTTCAAAAAGATAAAGAGTAACTATAGTTAATCCAATTTTATAGCCAAATGAAATTCCCAAAAACAAAACCACAAAAGTTTGCATGGTCATTGGCACAGGATAAAAAGGAATTTTTATTTTTGCTGATAAGGTTAATAAGACCGTTCCAAGAAAAATTAATAAAATTTTTTTTATTAATTTTGTATTTTGGTTCTGTTTTATTAATTCCATTAATAAATTTTACTATTTATTAAAGAATTAATCTAGTTTTTTGTTAAATCTAAAAAAATATCCTCTAAATTACCATCATCTGTAGAAATATCATCTATTTTAGTACCATTTTTTTTAATTAAGTTTATTAATTCTTCTATACTCAATTTATTTTTTTCATATGAAACACAAATTTCATTTTCTAAATTAGATATAACTTTTAAAGATTTTAAAGCATCATCTTTAATATCAATTTTTTGATTTATCTTAAATGTTGCTCTTTTAGTTTGTATTCTATTCAGAAGATTTTTTGTACTATCTAAAGCAACTAAACTACCTTTGTTTAAAATTCCTATTCGATCACACATTTCTTCAGCTTCTTGCAGATAATGAGTTGTTAAAATTATTGTTACACCTTGTTTATTAAGCAATTCTACATTTTCCCATAGATTTTTTCTTAACTCAACATCAACTCCAGCAGTTGGTTCATCTAAAAAAAGTATTGGTGGTTGGTGCACTAATGCTTTAGCCATTAATAATCTTCTTTTCATACCTCCTGATAAACTTCGAGCATAACTATCTGCCTGTTGATCAAGTGATACTAGTTTTAAGATTACATTTGTTATCCTATCTTTTTTTTTTACACCATATAGTCCAGCTTGTAGTTCAAGTATGTTTCGTGGACTAAAAAATGGATCAAGGTTAATTTCTTGAGGCACAATACCAATGGATGCTCTAACTTGTCTTGGATTTTTATCTAGATTAAAGCCCCATACATAAACTTCACCAGAAGTTTTAATAACAGTTCCAGCTAAGATATTTATAAATGTAGTTTTACCAGCGCCATTAGGACCAAGTAAACCAAAAATTTCACCTTCTTTCACGTCTAAGTTTAAATTATTTAAAGCATGTATGCTATTACGCTGTTTACTCAAATAAATTTTGTTCAGATTTTTTATGGAAATTACATTTTTTTTACTCATAAGCGGTTATACATTTATATCAATTAAGATAATTAAGATAATATTATTTAAATGGACATAATAAAAAAAACTGATCACTTTTATTTAATAGATGGTTCAGGTTATATTTTTAGAGCTTATTACGCCTTACCGCCATTAACTAGGAAGAGCGATGGACTTCCAACTGGTGCTGTGAGTGGATTTTGCAGTATGCTTTTTAAATTATTAGAAGACTCTAAGTCAGATAGCAATTTACAAAAACCAACTCATTTTGCGGTAATTTTTGACTCAGCAAGGAAAACTTTTAGAAATGAAATTTATTCGGATTATAAAGCCAATAGATCTGAAGCTCCAGATGATTTAGTACCGCAATTTGAATATATTAGAAAGTCTGTAATTGCTTTTAATTTA
>Ga0315339_1000488_pt1 | contig 49143 bp, 43 predicted proteins | sample ASW17metaG_FD_204514 | JGI IMG/M metagenome (GOLD analysis project Ga0315339, IMG submission 204514) | Ammonia-oxidizing marine archaeal communities from Pacific Ocean, United States - ASW #17 | ecosystem: Environmental > Aquatic > Marine > Oceanic | place: USA: California | collected 2016-12-05 | reverse complement strand
CGCGGCAATTCCGACGAACCGTCGTGTAAGCGACCGTGGCTTCATAGGCCTCTCCAATCCAGATCAGTGCCATGAGGCAAGAGACGGGCGTGTCTGTCTGGTTCCGCAGTGTAGCGCAGGCGCCCGAGAGTGATGACTCCCGGGTAGGAGGTAAGGAGTGCTAAGAAGAAGTGCGACGTGCGGCTAGACCCTCCCGCCCGTATAATCGCGACACAGTTGGGGGTCGAGCTCCCGCTGGAAGGACTGGGCCACGATGATCAATGGTGGAGGACAGACATGGATCCGATTCGACGCAAGATACTGAAGGCGGGTGCGGTAGCGACGGCGATGGCCGCGGCGCCGCGCGTGTTTGCTCAGCAGGCTGATCAAGGAGGTGCTGGTGTGTCCTTTTACGAAAGAGGCCCTGTGCGGATTAGCTATGAGGAATCCGGGTCCGGCTTTCCGTTATTGCTCATCGCCGGTGGGGGATTGAACTCCACGATGTCTCGCCTGATCACCAGCCCTTTTAATCCGATTGCGGAGTTTAGCGACGAGTACCGTTGCGTCTACGCAGATTTGCGGAACGCCAATGATGGACAGTCTTCCGGTCCGCTTGAAGTCGATCGGCCCTGGGATTCCTATGCAGATGATCAGCTCGGCCTGATGGACCACCTGGGCATCGACAAGTTCATGGTGCTGGGCTTTTGCATTGCCGGACCTTTCATCTGGAATCTTATAAAGCGAGCACCGGATCGTGTTGTTGCGGCCGTGCCTGCGCAGCCAGTCGGATTCGACCCGGATATGCCCGATGTGATGTACGACCTCAGCTTGAGGGGCTGGGCTCAGACGTTGGTCGAACGCCGACCGGAAATCACGATGGAGGAGATCGAAAAGTTTCTGACCAGGATGTTTCGGACGGATGCCGACTTCGTGTTCACCGTTACGCGTGATTTCGTGCGCACGTGCCAGACGCCTGTGCTGATCCTGCCAGATGATTCCGCGGCACATTTTTATGGTGCCGCAATGGAGGCTGCGATGCTTGCGCCGAAGGCCGAACTGAGCATGTTCCCGTGGAAAGAACCGACCGAGCTGATTCCGTTGGCGGTGCGCCAGGTGCGTTCGTTTCTCCGGGCGCATCGGCCGATTGCTGGCTGAGCGACGTTACACGTTCAGTCGGCGCGTTCGGCGAGCATGCTGGTCATGAGGTCGATTTCGGAAGCCTGACTCAGTAGCACGGCGTCGGCGAACGTCCGGACGCCGGGGTGCGTGGTTCGGTCGAGCACGGCTTCGGCCATCTCCAACGCTCCCTGGTGGTGGGCGATCATGAGCCTGAGAAATAGGCGCTCGGCTTCGATGCCAGACGCCGCGGACAGCTCAGCCATTTGCGCGGACGTCGCCATTCCAGGCATCAGGGTACCCATGGTGTGCGGCCCAGGCTCGCCGTCCTCGCCTGGGGGGACGAAATCCATCATCCAGGTCATTGGGGGCTCGCTTCCAGCCTGCCGCAACCCCCACTCGGTAAGCCAGCCATAGAGTTGACCGGCTTGATGAGTCTGCGTTGTTGCGATGTCGTAGGCCAGAAAGCGCAGGCCTTCATCTTCAGTGATCTCGCGGATGATCATGGCCATCTCGACACCTTGTATGTGGTGTACCTGCATGTCACGGGTGAAACCCGCTTCAGCGCTCGTGCTCCCTGGCGGGGAATTACCGAATGTGCTCACGCGGCCGAGCGAGTACCCCACCGCGCCCACGACCACAGCCGTTGCGAGTACGGTGACAACGACGGCTCCACGGCCCGGCCCCGTGCTAGGAGACTCGTCCAGGGCCATCGATCCCTCCACTGCACAACGCGCCGGGCTCTGGAACGTTCTGGCTGCGCCAGTATTCTTCGAAGAACATTGGGATTCTCTCGTCGGCGACTGTGTCTACGGTTAGCTGGACGTTCCAAGCGCTAAGTACGATTGGCGCGGGCAAGCCCGAGAAGGGGGAGAGAATTACATAGCTGGACGGCAGGTGTATACGGAGGGCCTCGAGCTCAGCTGGGCTCAGCGCTGGGTCGTAGGTCACCCAGATCGCGCCATGCTCCAGCGCGTGCACCGCGTACACGTTCGCGACCGGGTTACTGTAAATGCCACAGTTCAGCCACACAGGATTATGTTCACCCCCGGCCGGGGGTGTCTGCGGGTAGGTCACGGAGCCGGTGACGTGTCCGGTCCCGTTCGTGTACCTTTGCACTCCTTGGATCAGTGCTCCGGCGCTCCCAGGGGAATAGTTGGCCGACTCGGGGGTGAACAGGTATGCGGCCACGAGAAGGGCGGCCCCCGCGACGGCAGCCCCGACCTTTGTGACTCGTCGTTTCAACTTCCCTCGTTTCTTCTTCTGGTGCGACGCTTCCACTCGTGCCGCACGCCGAGCGTCGCGTTCCTGCTTCGCGGCGTTCTTTGCACCGCCCAGATCGCGCGACGGAGACATCCTTCGCTTCGACCGGCGACTCATGTTTGACCTCTCGTCAACTTCCTGCTCCTGAACAAATCATTTTTTGCCGTCCAATTCGCCTTACAGGCCGGAGGCGGTTTCTGCTCCTGGATGATCCGATCGAATGGGGGAGAGGAGGATGTCTCTAGTCAGAAACTACTTCGCCCGTCCGGTGAATCCCTGTGCGAGCATTGCTACCCTATACAGCGAACCGGCGCCGGCAACGTACAGCGTTCTCTTGCCCGGGCCGCCGAACGCCAGATTTTGACAATCCCTGGGCGGACATTTTACTGGAATCGACCCAATGTGTTCGCCCTGTGGGCTGAGCACTTCGACACCTCCGCCGGTGGCGACGTAGAGTCGGCCGTCGTTGTCGATGGCCATGCCGTCGGCATACGTTTTAATTCCGCCCAATCCGTTGTCCCGCGTGCTTCGACCTGTGAGCGTACCGAAGTCGCGTCGGTTTAGAACGAGGCCATCGGGTTGGATATCCCATGCGATCACATGCTCGCCGTTCGAGTCGCTGACATACAGGGTTTCCTCGTCAGGACTGAGCTGAATACCGTTGGGTCTGATCATGTTCTCTTCGATGCGGACCGCCTGTTCTCCGGGTGGGATGTAGTACACAGCAGGCGGCAGGCGTGGCCCCAGGGGCCTACCGTCGTAGCGCTTTGTCAGTGCCGCCGCTTGTCCCGAGGTAAGGCCTGGGTCGGTGAAGTACACGCCGCCGTTTTTCGCGACAATGAGATCGTTAGGACGGCTGAAAGGCTGGCCTTCGTAGTTGTCGGCGAGCACCTCGACGCGACCCGGCGGATGGATCACACCGATTCTCGTCGAGCCGTCCCACGCTTGCGCCGAGATCAGGCGACCGGTGCTGTCTTCGATGACCCCGTGCGACTCATTGGATTCGGCAACCAGTATCGAGACGTCGTTCGTGCTTGGAACCAGCCGGTGAATTCGACGCGCCCCCGGATCCGAGAACAGCAGCGAGCCGTCGGTGAGTCCGATAGGGTCGTCTAGGCCTTGGTATCCGGTCTGGATTCGTTCAATCGGTGTGCCGGCCTCGACTACGCCAGGGATCTCGACCGTGACGGCGACGGTAGTTGGCGTCTGGGTGGCCTGGCCGTGCGCGAGCTCGGGCGCTGGGTGGAAGCACAGGACGCACAGCAAGAGGGGGCGCAAGGGTCTGGGAAACATCCGCAATCGGGGCAGGGTATAAGAAGTGGCTTCGGGAAAGCAATGGGAACAGTGACACGGGACTTCTCGGTTCGGCTGCGTCGCCTCAGGCACGCTGTCTGCCTGCCGTGTCGCAGGGAGACTATTTCGGGCGCGCCGCTGACGCACGATCTCGAGAGTCATGATCGTGGCTCGATCGGTAATGATCGCGCTCAAAACCATCTCCTTGCTTCCGTCTCGTGCCGGCCAGCCGACACTGTTGACGTCCCGCGTTGGTAGCGGCTGCTTGGTCAGCCTGCAAAACCTTCTATAATCCCAATCACATTCACAATCCTAGTCGTGGCGTAGGCTGAGAAGCAGGCCGGTGAATGCCTGGAATGACTTGATAAGGAGATCTACGTGATGAAAGCAGTATCAATTCGGTGTCTGTGCGTCGTCGTGGCCGTTATGGCCATGTCAGCCGGTCTTCCCGTTCTGAGGGGTCAAGCCAATTTTGATGACGTCGAGATTAGCACCACGCAACTCGATGACAACCTCTACTACCTGCAGGGCCAGGGCGGGCAGATCGGTGTCTTGGCGGGACCCGACGGCGTCCTGATGATCGACACGCAGTTTGCTCCGCTGACCGACCGGATCGTGGCTGCGATACGGGAAATTTCGACCGAGCCGATCAAGTTTGCGTTAAATACGCACGAGCACGGGGACCATTCAGGCGGCAATTCCAATCTCTTGGCGATGGGTGTGACGGTAATGACTCGCGACGAGCTGCGCGCGGGTCTGGCCGGTTCGACGAACCCGCCGGAACGATTGCCGATGGTTACCTATGGCGGACCTGTCACGTTCCACATGAATGGGGAGACTGCCCGGGCCATTCCGGTGCCGGTCGCCCATACGCGCGGGGACACGATGGTCTACTTCGAAAACGCTGATGTATTGATGACCGGGGATTTCTATCGGTCGGTGGGATATCCCAATATTGCCCGCCAGAATGGCGGGACGCTGGACGGTATGCTGCTCGGGCTCGGTAGCGTGATCGGGAGGTCAGGACCCGACACCCGGATTCTTCCTGGCCATGGTCCCGTTGTTGACCGCGACGCGGTCCGCGCACACCGAGACATGATGCTTGTCTTGATGGGACAGGTTCAGGAACGTGTCGACCAGGGCATGACCGAGGACGAGATCGTCTCCGAAGGACTGACCAACGCTTTTGATGCTCAGGTGAACAACCCTGGTACGACCAACGAACGCTTCATCCGCCAGCTCGTCCAGGAGTTGCAGTAGAGAACGCTGCGCAGGATGAAAGAGAAAAAAAACGACAGGACACCTTGCGTGTGCCTGGCACTCAGAGATTTCAGGAAGGGTAAGAGGACTTAATGGCCACAGCAGCCGATGCAGAGATTGTGATGCGGATTTACGAGATTCGCCGTGAAGAAACCTTGCGCAAGGCGCGTCATTTTATGGTGTTTGGCTTCAATCCGGAGACTTTGGAAGAACTGAGGGCGGTGAGTCGGGATTTTTCGGCGACCGAAAATGCTTGGTGGCGGCAGACTCTGAGTTACTGGGAGATGGCGGCGTCACTCGTGCTGCGGGGCACGGTGGATGCGGATGTGTTTTTTGACAGCAATAGAGAGGGCATTCTGATCTACGCGAAATTCCACCACTTTCATGCCGAGACCGAGAAGGAATCCGGCAACATTTTCATGGAGCATACGGCTGCGTTGATCGCGAAGTATCCGGCGGCGAAGGTGGCGTATGAGAGGTTTCTACCGATGTTTGGACCCAAGTCGTAGGGTCACATCAGCGCAAAAAACATGAAGGCACTGGCTGAAATCCAGGTCATTCCCATCGGCGTCGGGACGTCGGTTCGTAACCACGTTCGGAGGGCTCACGAGATCATACGTGCTTCTGGTCTCAAAGTGCAGTTACATGCGTACGGCACCAACGTTGAAGGGGAACTTGACACAATTCTAATGACGGTTGGGCGCATTCACACCCTACTTCATGCTGACGGTATTCCCCGACTGTCAACCGCCGTGAAGATCGGAACACGAATCGACAAGGACGCTACCCTTGAGGACAAGGTTTTCGACATCGCAGCGAACGAGGAGAGGTGACATAAGGTTACGTTCGCCCAATAGCGTGGAAACCTATCAGTGGTTCGGCCTCGCGGTCTCTTGCGTTGCAAGTGAAGAACCACCGTTTGACGCGAAACTTCTTGAGCGAGAAATGAAGAAGGTACCATCGACCTGACTCGGCAAGAAGGAACGGCGTAGAGGCGAGTGGCAAGCAGATTTTGAGATAAGTGAGCCTAACCAGATAGAGATCATTCAGGATCAAGCGAGATTCGCTGCGAGGGCGCGTAACGATCACCAACGACCGTATCGGCGTTAATTAGTGCGCCGGCACAACGGAGGTGTTCTTCCGAAATCACGAGATCAACCGCGCCGGCGTTCTCTTCAACAAAGGTGACATGCTTAGTCCCTGGAATCGGAATAAGCGTCTTGCTCTGGGCCAGAACCCACGCGAGCGCGAGTTGCGCCATCGTGCAGCCGTTCTGCTGCGCTAGAGCTTCGAAGTCGTTAAGGAGTCCAAGGTTATGCTGAAGGGCATCCCCGACGAAGCGCGGCATTGACCTTCGCATATCGTCCGCTTCTAGATCCGAGAGCGACCGGATCGTGCCGCACAGAAATGCGCGGCCGAGCGGACTAAAGGGCACGAAGGCGACGCCGAGGTCCTCACACGTTGCGAGGACTCGCTGTTCTGGCCCACGTGTCCACAGCGAATATTCAGACTGGACCGCCGCGATCGGATGCGCGGCGTGAGCGCGCCGCAGGGTTGTCGACGAGACCTCCGACAACCCAACTGCACGGATTTTTCCCTCCGCGATCAGCTCGGCGAACGCACCGACACTGTCCTCGATTGGCACTGAATGATCGCGGCGGTGCAAATAGTAAAGGTCGATGACGTCGGTCTGGAGATTCTCGAGGCTCTGCTCGCAGGCTCGTTTAATTGAGGCTGGTCTCCCATCGACGCTACGTTCGCCATCCGCCTGGACAGTAATCCCACACTTGCTTGCGAGCACAAACGACGCACGTCTGTCATGAAGGACGCGACCGATCAACTTCTCGTTATGGCCGACTCCGTAGATGTTTGCCGTGTCAATAAAGGAATAGCCGACGTCGAGGGCCCGATGGAGCGCGCGCTCGCTTTCGTTGGGGTCTGGTGTTCCGTATGCCTGCGACATGCTCATACAGCCTAGGCCGATAGCCGAGACGTCGAAGGGCCCGAGTCTGCGCGTGCGCATCTAAGAGTCGAGGTACTACGTTGGCTAGCGCAGTCTACCGCGGTGGCAGCAGTATCAGGCTGCCAGGAACGCGCTGCACATCGAACGTTTTCACGGTGTAGTTAATGGTGGTGTAAAACCCTACAAGCCCAGCGAGGTCCATGATTCCTGTGTTTCCGAATAAGTCTTGGGCGATTACAAACGCGTCGGCGCTCACCTTCGGAGCGTTTACTAGTTCTCGAGTGATCCGAACAATGGTGTGTGCACGGTCGCCTAGGCCTGGCAGTGAGTTAGTGGTTTCGAGGGGGCGGCGGAACCTCAGCAGATCGATGATTTCCTCCTCGAGGCCAGCCCTGAGCCCTGCCGGCTCATGAGCCGTCCATACATATTGGCTACCAAGTTCACTTGCGGTTGTCAGGATGGCTAGCTCGGTCAAACGCTGATCGCGTTGGCCGTCGGCTCCAAATCGCAGGTAGGTGCTGGCCGGAAACATATGCTCGGCCATTCGTGGGCTGTACATCCACATGCCAATTGGTCCCCGTAAACCGGTGGCGTAGCGGCTGTCGGGATTGACGACCACGTCGAACGCTCGCTGGTCTTCTGGCGAGAGGGCGTCACGCCTCACCGTCGGTAGTCGCGCCCATGAGTCTTCTTGAACGTCCGGCGGTATGTCGGCAAGGGTTAACTCTTGAGGCGTAAACGATTCAACCGGTGCTTCAGATATTTGCTCAGCGTCTAGTCTTGGCTCGGAGTCGAGATTGCCGTTGCACGCGTTTAGGAAGACCAAGCAAATGGCGAACACAGGGAGTGATAGCTTCACGGAGCCTCCTTTTCAACTGTTTATTGGGTGGCGATGGCGATTATAGCGTGTGTTCAATTGTCGATTCCGGTCTAAAGTAGATGTCCTCCTGCGGGGTGAGTCTTATCATCCATCTCCCGATGAATCCGAGCGCTATACTATGGGCCGATTAGCAGGGCTAATCTGTTAAGGAGAGTTATATGGCGATAGGTTCACTTTTTCGCTTCCTGACGGTAGTAATCGTGACGGTACTGGCATATCCGGTTGTCCCGCAGGCGCAGTTCGGCGAAGGGGCACCCCCAGGATCTCCAGGCCGCGAAATCATTCACTTAACCGGGGATCTCTATCGATTTCGGGATGTGCGGCACTACGGGATGTTTCTGCACACTCCAGCTGGCATCATTCTCGTGGATCCGACCAATCCAGATACCTCGGCTTGGCTCAAAGGCGAACTCGATAGTCGTTTCGATGTGCCCGTTAGGTACGTGATTTACAGCCATGCGCATCATGATCACGCCCCTGGCGGGGCAGTGTTCGCCGATACAGCCACGTTCGTTGGGCATGAAAACATGGCGAAAAACCTTATTCAGCCAGCAGACGACGCACCGTTGCTGCCGCTTGAGGCGATGAGGGATGCCAATGGTAACGGCAGTCTCGAGGAGTCGGAAGTGCCGGATGTGTTCGCAAGCAATTTTTCGGAGATCGATCTTGATGGCAATGGGAGTCTTAGTAGGGCCGAGATGTGGGCACCTCGGTTTCGAGGTGCGCCAACACCGCCGCCAGACATCGTCTATAGCGATCGCATGACGATCTCTCTAGGTGGGAAGACCGTGGAGTTGCATTACACTGGCATTAATCACACCGATGGGATGACCGTCCCGCTTTTTCCCGAAGAGCGGTTCATCTACACGGTCGATCACCTCACACCCAAGCGCTTACCGCGGATGACTATCGACGGGGGCTACAGCTATCTGCCAGCCTGGCTCGAGTCGTTGAGACGGATTGAGCAACTCGATTTTGACTATGTCTCACCAGGGCATGAGTCGGTGGGCACCAAGGCGGATGTCTCTGAACAGGTGCGTTATATGAACGACTTGATCGAGACTGTTTCTGCCGCGATCGACGCAGGCCAGACCCATGAAGATGTTGCGACGACCGTGCGCCTGGAGCAGTACCGCCACCTGATGGAGTACGAGCGGTCCATTGAGAACAACGTGAGTGCTGCAGATACGATGCTTCGCTCCCTTCGGGAGCGCTAGGCCGGGGCTGGATCGCTGCTCGCTCGGTGCTCGGTGAATGCTAGTGGGACAGAGTGGCGTGCAATAGACGATGAGGAGGGCCGAAGATGCGAGTGCACTGGATGCGGTGGGGTCTTATTGCGAGCCTGACGGTAGTAATTCACAGCGGCCTGGATGTTCGGAGTGTGTCGGCGCAGGGGATCCATGTGATTGCCGAGACGGTTGCCGCCACTATGACGGCGGGAGATCTCGCCGTGGATGGGTCGGGATCGCTGGTCGGAGCGGGAGAGGTCACCAATATATTCCCCGAGGGCCAGAAGCTGAGTGCCTCATCGCCGAATCAGTTGATTCGAACCCGGCGGGCGTCGGAGCCTAACAACGCGAGCGTCCATCCAGACATCACCGAGGTTTATTACATCGTTGACGGATCCGGGATTTTCATGACTGGTGGCGAGTATCTAGATCCAAACGATCGTTCGAAGGGTAGTACGGGCGGGGTGGCAAACGATGTGGCACGCGGCGACTTCGTTATTCTTCCGCCGGATACTGTGCACTGGTTCGCCAAGATCAACGGCTCGGTCACGTATATCGAGACGCGGTTCGAGGCGAAATAGCGCCGGGCGTCGGCGCAGTCACTCTGGGGGGCTAGGGCCTCAGATCCTTGGTGATTCCACTTCCGGCCTTTTGCCATGCCACAACGCCGATGAGTATCAGCGCGCCCACCATGTGCATGCCCGGTCTTGGATGGCCCTGGGCTACCGACGGCGCGCGGGCTCCCTCTGCGCAGCGATCACGACTTCGTTCCGTCCCACGCCGGGAGCTCGCACCGTGTGGGTCTGTCGGTGCGGTACCCAAGCACGTAGTCGGCCTGCATGATCTTGTGAATCTCACGGGTGCCCTCGTAAATCACCGCCCCCTTGCAATTGCGGTAGAAACGGCCAACCGGATACTCGTCCGAGTACCCGTTCGCGCCATGAATTTGCACGGCGTCGCCTGCCGCTCGTTCAGATGCCACCGTTGAATACCATTTTGCAAGACCAGTCTCCTGGGTGTTTCGACGACCTTCGTTCTTGAGCCAACCAGCACGCAGCCATAGAAGTCGAGATGCTTGATAGTCAGACTCCATTTGCGCGATCATTTCTTTGACGAGTTGGTGTTCGCCGATCTCGGTGCCAAACGTCTTGCGATCCCTGGCGTAGGTTGCGCTCGCATCCCGACACGCTCGAATCAATCCCGTAGCGCCGGCCGCCACGGTATAGCGGCCTTGATCGAGCGCGAACATCGCGATTTTAAAACCTTCTCCTTCGCGGCCGACGAGATTTTCCCGTGGTACTTCGACGTCGTCCATCTTGAAGAAGCCGGTATTGCCAGCGAGGATGCCCCATTTCTCAGTCAGCGTTCCACTCGAGAATCCTTTGAACGAGCGCTCGACGATAAATGCGCTCATTCCCGAGACATCGCGGTCTCGCTTCTTCTTAAGATCGCTCCAAGCGAATACTAGAAAATTGTCTGCGACGTCACCAAGCGAGATCCACGTCTTTTCGCCCGTGAGGACGTATCGGTCCCCCTGCTTGATGGCGACGGTCTGAATGCCGCGGGCATCGCTGCCGGCTGAAGGCTCGGTTAGTCCAAACGTAGCGATTTTCTGGCCCTGAGCCTGCGGCACGAGATATCTATGCTTCTGGTCGTTGGTGCCCCAAGTGGCCAGTGTTAGGCAGTTCAGACCAACGTGCACCGATAGGATTACGCGAAGCGACGTGTCGACGTACTCGAGTTCCTCGCTGGCCAGGCCAAGCCCGATGTAATCCATGCCGGCACCCCCGTATCGCTCCGGCACCGAGACACCGAGTAGGCCGAGCGACGCCATTTGCGGAAGAATGCTTCGGTCAAAGTGGTGCTTGCGGTCTAGTTCGCGGATGCGCGGCGCAACTTCGCGGGCGCTCCATTCCCGAATCGTTTTTTCGAGTAATTTATGATCGTCTGACAAGTCGAAGTTGAGCATTCTTGAAGTTAACACAGCCTTGACTGCTTAGGGCTTATCGGAAATAGTCAGTTCCGTTGTGGTGCCACATTCGGTGACGAGCTTTGTTACACTACTCCGTCGCGGCGAGCTGGCGGCAGGCTGGGGCCAGTGATTCTGTTTTTTTGGTTTTAGAGGAGCGCACCATGAATACGTTCAACCCGAGGCGTCCGGTGCAGGCCTGTTCTCGGCTGGCCTGCCGGCTTTTTATTGTTGCGAGTTTCATTATTTCTGGAGCCGGGCTGGCTACGGGTCAGGAGCCTGGCGAGCCGAATGGGGAGTGGCGCTTTATCGGTGGTGACGCTGCTCACACCCGGTCTTCAGCCCTTGATCAGATCGACGCAAGCAACTTCGAGGATCTCGAAGTCGCTTGGGTTTGGCGTGGCGACAATTTTGGTCCAACGGTTGACTATCTCTACCGCTCCACGCCGATTTACGTTGATGGACTGCTGTACACGGTCGCCGGTCAGCGACGCACGGTAGTTGCTATCGACCCGGCCACGGGCGAGACTGTCTGGACGTATCGTGAGCCCCCCACGACGCGGTACCGACGGGGCATGCGGAACAACTATGGCAAAGGTGTTGCCTACGCCGAGGTCGACGGGCGGGGGGTGATTTTCACGAGTAGCCCGGGCTTCTTCCTCCATGCACTGGACGCGAAAACTGGACGCCCGCTTGAAAACTGGGGTGCGTCTGTCCCAGTGGACGGGTTCTCGCAGACCGGCGTGGTAGACCTGCTACCGGACCTTGTGAGTGACTGGGCTCCGTGGCTCGAGTCCGGATTTACTTACGACGCCGAGTACGGTATCCCGGAGGAGCTTGGAAGCATCAGCAGCTCCTCCCCGCCTATCGTGGTGAACGGGGTTGTCATTGTCGGAAACGTGCACGAGCAGGGCTATTACCAGACACGAATCGAAAACATCCCTGGTGACATTTTGGCCTACGATGCACGGACTGGAGAGCACCTCTGGAAGTTTCACGTTATTCCGAGACCAGGGGAGTTTGGTCACGAGACCTGGGAGAATGACGCATGGAAGGCTACTGGGGATGTGTCGTCCTGGGCGCCTATGTCGGCCGACCCCGATCGAGGCATTGTGTACATTCCGACGAATCCACCGACAATCGACTTCTACGGTGGTTTCCGGCCAGGCGATAACCTCTACGGGACCAGCGTAATTGCGTTGAACGTGCAGACCGGCGAAAGGGTCTGGCATTACCAGACTGTGCATCACGATATCTGGAACTTCGATAATCCGACTGCTCCCGTGCTAATGGACGTGACGGTCGACGGACAGCCGACGCCGATTGTGGTGCAGACCACTAAACAGGGCTTTGCGTATACGTTCAACCGCGAGACGGGTGAGCCGGTCTGGCCAATTGTGGAGCGTCCGGTGCCGCAGTCCGATCTTCCCGGGGAAGTACTGTCTCCGACGCAGCCGTTTCCGACAAAACCACTGGCGTACGAGCTTCAAGGTTTGACGGTGAACGATCTTATTGATTTCACACCGGAGTTGCGTGCCGAGGCGGAGGAAATCATAAAGGATTATAAATTGGGGCCACTTTTTAATCCACCGATCCAGGTGGGACACCCATCAGGCCTACGCTCGTTTGTGAGCTGCCCATCTGGTGCTACCAATATCTACGGTCCGAACTCGGCGGACACGGAGACGGGCATTCTCTATGTTTCCTCTCAGCGAGGATGCCGATCCGAAAACATCGTGCCGGGTAGCCAAATGGACGATCCGGAAGACATCATGACAACCGGTCGAACAATATCCGACTGGGTCGTTGCTAACCGTGGTGATTTCAGAGGACCGCAGGGCTTGCCGATTTTCAAGCCGCCGTATAGCTCAATCACAGCCATTGATATGAACACAGGCGAACACCTGTGGAGGATACCAAACGGCGATACGCCAGACCGCATTAAAAACCACGAGGCGCTGGAGGGCGTGGACTTGCCACCGACAGGCGTTCAGTCTCATCCGGTCACGATGGTTACTGAAAGCTTACTGATACACGCCGAGGGTATCGCAGGGCAGCCGCTTCTTCACGCGACAGACAAGCGCACCGGTGAGAAGGTTGGCACCGTGGATCTCCCAGCTCTTGGACAGTACGGCATGATGACCTTCATGCACGAAGGGAACCAGTACGTAGTCGTACAGGTAGCCAGTACTGCCGAACAATTTCCGGGATCGTTGGCGGCGCTTCGTTTGCCATGAGGTTTTGGGGGTGCGTTCCATGCACTCGGGTCGCCGTGTTGCTACCACTGGTGCTGATGCTCGTGTTTGCCGAGGACGCGTCCACCCAGGAGCAGGATGTCGCGCCGACCGAGGGTCGCTCGGTCTTGGACGGTGTTTTCAGCGCGCGTCAGGCGCGCCGGGGCGAGCGGTGGTTTGTGCAGAGCTGCGAGCAGTGCCACCGTACTCGAGACTTCACCAGCGGGCAGTTTCAGGAGCGGTGGTCGGGTGCGTCCGTCGGAGATCTCCTCCAATTCATTCAGAACACTATGCCTCCCGAGAATCCAGGGGCACTGAGTACTGATCGTTACGCTGACGTCCTGGCCTTTTTTTTAGCAGCGAATGACTACCCCGCCGGCGAGGAGGACCTGCCGGCCGAAGCATCAACAATCATGGATGTACGCATCGAGCCAGCCCCTGCGGAGGAGGCTGTAGTGGCACCGACCGGCGAAGGGGAGGCCGTAGGTCCAGCACTAGCGATCGACGTGCCGTGACGTTCGAAGAGCTTTGATATCCTTGGGTCCTGAGCGATCAGTCTCGAGCGCGACTGTTATCGTTCTGTCCGTGTGAGTAATGTGGAGACCGCTGGCCCTGTGCCAGCAACCTTGTCACGTCCCGGAAGGAGCACTATGCGTTTCACTCTCGCGTTAACCTTGCTCGTGGCGCTTTCCAGCCCTGCCCTCCAGGCACAGAGTGGGCCGGCAACAACAAGCGCTGAACCTTTCAAAGTCGGCACCTTCGAAATTGACGGGATGCCATACGTTGGGATTGTTTTGCGCGACAGTCTCATTGTTCGCATTAATGCGGCGAACGCCGCGCTAGAGATGGATCCTGCCTATCCGAAGCTTCCGATGCCGGTGGATATGTTGGAATTGATCGGTCGGTACGAATACGGTCTCAAAGCCCGCCTGTACGAGATCGTCAATGATTTAGTGGCCACCAGCCAACTGACTGGGAGTGCACGGCCCGACTTCGTGCACGACGTCGACGAGGTGAGGATTCTCCCGCCGATCATATACCCGGGAAAGATCCTCAATGCGGCCGTCAACTTCTATAGTCATGTTGACGAGCAAGGTACGCCTGAAGAACGAACTGAGGCACGGCGTCTACGCCGGGTAAACCGTGGCGTGCCGTACTTATTCCTAAAACCCAGTCGTGGTGCAGTCATCGGCAATGGCGACGACGTTGTCATCCCATACGGCCGCGATCGTATTGACTGGGAGGTTGAGCTGTCGACGGTGATTGGGCGGGCTGCGAAATATGTTGCCGCCGCCGACGCACAGAATCACATTTTTGGCTATATGGTCTCGCTCGACATCTCGGACCGTGGAGGTCGCCCGCCTGGAGGGAATCCTATAACGTCGGACTGGTTTGTTGGTAAGGGCCACGATTCGCATGCGCCGCTGGGCCCATGGATCGTGCCGAAGGAGTTTTACGGTGACCCAATGGAGAATCTTCGACAGACGTTGAGCGTCGATGGCGTGCAGATGCAAGAGGCCACGGCTGGTGACATGATTCACTCGCTCTACGAGCTGATCGAGTATGCGTCGTCGATCGTAACGCTGTTTCCTGGTGACGTTATTAACAATGGCACGTCTGGTGGCACGGGGGCCGGAACGGCAGTCCGTGGAGAGCAGCGTTTTCTGCAACCCGGTGAAGAGATCGTCGCAACGATTGATGGGATCGGAACACTCCGTTTGCCCGTTGTGGCAGAGGAAGAGCCGGAAGCGGGAAGTGGCGCACGGCTACCGCCAGTGAGTAGCTATCGGTAGAGCTGTAGATGGTGCAGGCCTGTGCGCGTAGGCACATGTGAAGTTATGACAAAGACTAGCTTGCGTGGAGTTTGGACGCTAGCGGTTGCATTCGGAGCGATTGGGCTGGCAACTGGCGAGGGGAATGCGCAGGTGGCAACAACGCCAGACGTTGCCTTCAAACTGGCGACCTTCGAGGTCGATGGTCGAGAACGTGCGGGCGTGCTGCTCGATGGGCGATTGTTCGATCTGCAAGAAGCCAACGCGTATCTGACTGCTGAGGCTGGCGTCGCGTCAGTGGAAATGCCGGGTGACATGAAAGCCCTGATCGAAGCGTCGGAGACTCTCAAGCCGCGTCTCTTTCAGATTGCTAACTATCTGTCCGGCAGAACAGAAGACCTAACGTTCGGGCATTCGCTGGATGATGTGTTAATTAGGGCGCCGATCAAGTATCCCTGGAATCTTATCGCTGCTGGTCAGAACTATCGCGATCATGCTGCCGAGGTGGGTGGATCGACTGAAACAGACCCCGACAGGGACGATCCCCTTTTGTTTGCGAAGTCCCCGCGCTCGACCATCATTGACCCGGGGCAACCGTACGTGATTCCTCCCGGTCGTGACCGAATCGATTGGGAGGGAGAGTTCTCGGTCGTATTGGGTAGGAGAGCCAGAAATCTGACGCTCGAGAACGCCATGGAGCACGTGTTCGGCTTCACTATTCTCTATGACGTGAGCGATCGGGCCGCGCAGATACCTGAGCATGGTCGATTTGCGCGCGATTACTTCAGCGGAAAGAGCATGGAGGGTGCGTCACCAATGGGACCGTATGTCGTCCCTAAAGAGTTTCTTCCTAACTATGCGGAGCTACAGGTGACGACGCGAGTCAACGGTGAGGTAATGCAGGATTCGAATACGGCCTATCTTATTCACGATGTGGAGCGGCTTCTACGATTTGCCTCGCGCATTATGACGCTCTGGCCTGGAGACGTGGTTGCGACGGGCACGCCCGCAGGCGTCGGCCTGGGGCGTACTCCGCCGGTGTATCTCGAGTCCGGCGACGTGGTCGAGATCGAAGTCGAAGGTATCGGCACGCTGATGACGCCGATTCAGTAGGAGCGGCGGGTTTACTGCAACTCGTAGCGCATCATCTTCGGCAGGCCGACCTCTGCTCCGAAGATGATGCCGTCACGATCTGCGGCCACGCCTTCGGCTGCACTGCTGCCGCCCGTCGGCTCAGGATCCGGAATGAAATACCTCACCCTGCCGTCTACGGCGCTCCCAATGCGGATTCCACGCTGCCAATCTCCATGGGGGGGGCCGCCAGCATCCGGACGATTGCTCGATTCGGAATCCGCAACATAGATGTTGTCGTCTTGGTCGATGTGGATCCCACTCGGTCGACTGAACTGGTGCCAACAATCGAGATAAGTGCCATCCTGATCGAAGATCTGGATCCGGTTGTTATCCCGATCTCCCACGAAGAGCCGGCCCTGTGAGCCGATTTCCAGTGCGTGCAGACTTGAGAACTGATTCATTCCACAGGCACCGAAGCCAGGTTCTCCCCACTGCATGAGGAAGTTGCCGTCGCGATCGAATTTCATAATTCGCTCGTTGGTGCCGGTGCCATGCCCATCAGCAACAAAAATGTCGCCGTCAGTGCCGACAACGACATCTGAGGGGGCGCTGAAGTGATCAGGGCTATCTCCTCTGACCCCTGGCGTTCCGAGTGTCATCAGCACCTCACCTTCCGGGCTGAATTTGATGACGTCGGAGCCAATTTCGTTAGCGCCCGCTCCTCGGCCATCGTTGAGAACTGGATCAGTAACCCATACGTTGCCCTCCTGGTCGACATGGATGCCATGGGGAAACGCGAGTGTTCCTGCGCCGAAGCTACGAACAAAGTTCCCGTCACCGTCGTAGAGAAGAATCGGATCGAGGTCTGACCCCACGCAGCCATTGGACCCGCAACGGTCAATTACCCAGGCGTGCTTGCCGTCCGGTGCGATATCGACGCCGGCTGTCGAACCCCATGTGCGCCCGTCTGGCAAGGGGAGCACTTCTCCTTCATATGGGTTCGGAAAGTCGTTGGTCGGCTCGTTCTCCTGTGCCGTCAGTCCCGTCGACGAGACGATGATCAGAGCCGCCATCCCCAATCCCAGAGCCCATTTTCTGCTCACTTCCACCATCCTGGCCTCCCGTTCAAACGCGGATATCATTATTATGCTTGCGCTCCAGGACTGCCGCCTGTCTGGCACGGCACCCGACCAGCGTGTCCTGATTACTAAACGGCGTCAGTGGAACACGGGCCGCCGCGGAGCGTCAACCGTGGACGTCTAAGCGGAGGTGACAGCAACGTCTCGGTCCCGTAAGATACGAGGTCTCGTTTGGCTCCCATCGACTCGATGGCTCTTAATTCTTCTGGAGGAGGAAGCACTATGAAGCGGTCTCTGTTCGGTTGTGGGGTGTTGGCCCTGACAGCCCTTATCGGTGTTGGTGCTGCCCAGGAAGCCCCCTCCGGGACTGGAGAGTGGCGTTATTTGGGTGGGGACGCTGGAAACACAAGGTCGGCGCCCTTACTGACGCAGATTGACGCGTCCAACTTCGCTGACTTGGAGGTGGCTTGGACCTGGCAAGGCAGTAACTTCGGAGCCGGCATCGAGTACACCTCTCGGGCGACACCGGTCTTTGTGGACGGCGCCTTGTACACAGTTAGCGGTCAGCGCCGTACGATTGTGTCAATCGACGCCGCGACGGGCGAAACGCTGTGGACGTTCCGGGAGCCCGAAACCATGAGGTATTTGCGTTCGCCGAGATCAGACTTCGGTAAGGGCGTTGCCTACGCCGAAGTGGACGGGCGCGGTGTGGTCTACGTGACCTCGCCCGCGTACTTCCTTTGGGCCCTTGACGCCAAAACGGGTCGGCCGTTGGAGAACTGGGGCAAACCCGTTCCTTTGGAAGAATTTTCGAAGACCGGTGTTGTCGACCTGATCCCCGACCTTGTGGCAGATTGGCAGCCTTGGCTAGACTGGGCCGAGCCGTATGACGTCGACAGCGGCATTCCGAGGAAGCTGGGCATGGTCACGGCGTCCTCTCCGCCAATTGTCGTGAACGGTGTCGTCGTAGTACTTGTCGGCCACGAGCCGAGCTACGACCAGACTCGATTCGAGAACGTACCGGGCGACATCATGGGCTACGACGCCAAGACTGGAGAGCACCTCTGGAAGTTCCACGTGATCCCGAGGCCCGGTGAAGTCGGTCACGAGACGTGGGAAAGCGACGCGTGGAAATGGTCTGGCGACATGTCATCGTGGGCGCCGGCGTCTGCGGATCCGGAACTCGGGCTAGTGTACCTGGTGACTAACTCATCGACTTATCAGTTTTTTACAGGTCATCGCCCAGGTCACAATCTTTTCGGCGGGAGCGTGCTCGCACTAGATGTCAAGACCGGTGAGCGCAGGTGGCACTACCAGGTTCACCACAGCGAACAGTGGAACTATGATATTCCCACAGCACCAATCCTGATGGATCTGACGGTTGACGGACAGGCCGTGCCTGCGTTGATCCAGAATACAAAACAGGGGCTGGTCTTCGCGCTGAACCGCGAGACCGGTGAGCCGATTTGGCCGATCGAGGAGCGACCGGTTGTGCAAACCGAGGTGCCTGGGAACTATACGGCTTCGACGCAACCGTATCCGACACGGCCGGTGCCATTGGACCCGATTGTCACCAATGGGCTCACCGACGAATTCATCATGGACTACACACCTGAGCTGAGGGCTCAAGCCGTCGAGGTTTTGAGTAAATTTCGCGTGGGCGGGTTGTACATGCCATTTCTGCCGTATCCCCATGGGAACGATTTCATTAATAACGTGGGATGCAAGGGCGGATTAAATATTCCGCACCCAGCGATCGCCGACGCCACGACGGGCATTATGTATGCCTCACATCAACGAACATGCGCAGCGACGCCGTGGCTCGTGCCAACTAACGGTGTAGACGAGGAGAGAACGGAGGTCGCGGGAATGTCCGAGGAGGCCTGGCGAGGACGGGAGCGGGTTACGCCCACGACGGGCACCACGGTCGCCCCGTGGAAACAAGGTGGTCCCCCGACTGGCTACTTGCCGCTAGTGGAGGGCCTACCAGTCTTCAAGCCTTTGTATTCAGCGCTGTCTGCCTACGACATGAACACGGGCGAAAAGCTGTGGGATATCCCGATCGGTGAGACTCCTGATCGCATCAGGAATCACCCGTTACTGCAGGACGTCGATGTGCCGCCGACAGGCGGCACTGGGCTGTCTGTCCAGATGGTAATGGGCGAGCTCTTAGTGCAAACGACAGAGGATCTTCGTGGGGACACGGAAGTGAACGAGAACGGCATGCCGATGTTGCATGCGCGGAACAAGCGCACTGGGGAGATTCTCGCAAGCGTCGAGGTTCCTCTCCCAGGTCAGTACGGCATGATGACCTACATGCACGAAGGGAAGCAGTACCTCGTGATGCAGGCAGGAAGCGCGAAACGCGACCAGCCAGGCTCCCTCGTAGCGTTGGCGCTCCCGTAACGTCAGCCGACCGAGATAGAGACCGGGTCGAGGACCCTACGCCCTTGACCCGGACTTTAAGAAAGGTTCAGATGAAATCTCGAATGATCCAGGCCAGAGACCGTTGCTGGTCTCTGGTATCCGTGTTTAGTATTGCGATCTGTGTGTTTGCTGGCACACAGGTCCGAGAGGTTTCGGGTCAGGGGACGGCCGGCGGTGAGTGGCCGACGTATGGTGGCGATTTACGTAGTACGCGATACGCCCCGCTTGACCAGATCACAGCAGACAATTTCTCTGAGCTTGAGGTCGCGTGGCGCTTCAAGACTGATGCGATGGGTCCGCGGCCGGAGTTTAATCTACAAGCGACACCGTTAATGGTTGACGGCGTGCTTTATATGACCGCCGGCACGCGTCGTGCCGCCGTGGCGCTGGATGCGGCGACTGGCGAGATGCTTTGGATGCATCGCGAGGATGAGGGTCCGCGTGGTGAGGAAGCTCCAAGGCGGTTGTCGGGCCGTGGTTTGGCTTACTGGAGCGATGGACAGGACGCCAGGATCGTGTACGTCACGCCCGGATACCAGATGGTCGCGCTCGATGCCAAGACTGGTATCCGTGTGCCGCAGTTCGGACGAGACGGCATCGTCGACTTGAAGCTCGAGAACGATCAGGAGATGGATCTCGTGACGGGGGAGATCGGCTTACATGCTGCGCCGATCATTGCCGGCGATGTCGTGGTGATCGGAGCGGCGCATTTGCCTGGCAGTGTCCCGGAACGCCAGAACAACGAGAAGGGATATGTGCGGGGTTTCGATGTGCGAACCGGGAAGCGCCTCTGGATCTTTCACACAATTCCTGAGCCTGACGAGGCCGGTTCGGAGACGTGGGAGGGGGACTCGGCGGCGAACACTGGGAACACCGGCGTATGGGCTCAAATGAGTATCGACGAGGAGCTTGGTCTTGTGTACCTGCCAGTCGAACTTCCCACTGGCGATTACTATGGCGGCCATCGGCTAGGGGATACGTTGTACGGAGAGAGCATCGTGGCGGTGGAGCTGAGGACGGGAATGCGACGATGGCATTATCAACTGGTGCACCATGGCATCTGGGATTCTGATATTCCCTGCGCACCCATCTTGGCAGACATCGTCGTAGATGGTCGAACGATCAAGGCGCTCGCCCAACCGACGAAACAGGGATGGCTCTACGTGCTCGACCGCGTTACCGGAGAGCCAGTTTGGCCAATCGAAGAACGCGCCGTAGAAGCGTCGACTGTTCCTGGCGAGCAGGCTAGCCTTACGCAGCCATTCGTCACTAAACCACCTGCTTTTGAACGCCAGGGCGTTGCCGTCGATGATTTGATCGACTTCACGCCTGAGCTCAGGGCAGAAGCTGTAGAACTGGTCTCGCGCTTTAAGATTGGCCCAATGTTTACGCCGCCCGTCGTAAGCCGCTGGGAGGGACCACTTGGCACGCTAATGATGCCCGCGACGACGGGAGGGGCGAATTGGCCGGGAGGGTCACTCGATCCTGAATCGAATTATCTCTACATCTACTCAACCGCTCAGGTGTCCTCCCTTGGACTCGTTGAGTCCGACGGAATTCGTTCAGACATGCGTTACGTCCGTGGCACAGCTTCTCGTCCGGAGGCGTTGCCCTCGACGTTGCCAGCCGCGGGCTCGTCTGGGAGCGCAGTGGCGCCGCCGCTCAGGGTGCAAGGGTTGCCGCTGGTGAAGCCGCCGTATGCACAAATCACAGCGATTGATCTGAATAGGGGCGAAATCGTATGGCAAATTGCTCACGGTGAAACGCCGGACAATATCCGGAACCACCCTGCACTCCAGGGTTTGGAGATTCCGAGGACCGGACGCATCGGGCGGATCGGCACGCTGGTCACTAAGTCGTTGGTGATCGCCGGCGAAGCTGGATTCTTTACGACCGCGGCTGGTAATAGGGGTGCGATGTTGCGCGCGTACGACAAAGTCTCAGGAGAAGAGGTCGGCTCGGTCTACATGCCGGCCCCTCAGACCGGCTCGCCAATGACGTACCTGATGAACGGCCAACAATACTTAGTCGTGTCGATCAGCGGCGTGGACCACAGTGGCGAACTTGTCGCATTTACGCTGCCTTAGGATGTCACGACGACAGCTCAGTCACGCTTATTTCCCATGAGGGTGGGACTTGTTACGACGGCCGTCGTAGCACTGGTTATTGCGGCGTCGGTCCCTGGGATTGCTCACGACATCCCTAATTCCATCATTGTCCAGGCGTTTCTCAAGCCTGAGGGTGAACGTCTTCGCTTTCTCGTGCGTGTGCCGCTAGAGGCAATGAGCGATATCGACGTGCCGCAGCGAGAACAGGGGTATCTTGATCTTGGGCGTGTAGACGACGCACTGCGAATGGCTACCACGGTCTGGATCGCTCGCGAGGTGGCTTTATACGAAGAAGAGACGCGACTTCCGGTGCCAGTTTTGGTGGCCGCCCGTGTATCGCTTCCATCAGATCGTTCCTTCCAAGCGTATGAGACTGCCCTTGCCCACATAAAGGGGCCACCGCTTCCTGAGGAGATCGATCTCTACTGGGAACAGGGCGTGATGGACGTATGGCTCGAGTACCCAATTGTGTCGGACCAGTCCCGTTTTGCCATTGACCCTGGCCTGCGTCCCCTGGCGCAGCGCGTCACGATTGCGTTGCAGCTTCTGATGTCTGATGGTCGAGTCCGGGTATTCGAGCTCCACGATGATCCTGGTCGCGTCCTTCTGGACCCTCGGTGGGGACAAGCGGTAGTGCGGTTCGTGGGATCTGGGTTCACCCATATTCTTGATGGCATCGACCACCTGCTCTTCCTGTTGTGCCTCGTTATTCCGATACGCCGCATACGAACGTTGGTCGGTGTTGTTACAGCATTTACCGTTGCGCACTCGGTGACGCTGATCGCGTCTGCCTACGATATGGCACCTGGCGCGCTGTGGTTTCCGCCACTGGTCGAGACGCTCATCGCCGCGTCGATTGTGTACATGGCGTTGGAAAATATTGTTGGCGCTCGTCTTATTCGGCGCTGGCTCATCACGCTGGCGTTTGGGCTAGTGCACGGTTTCGGGTTTTCGTTTGCGCTTCGGGACTCTTTACAGTTCTCTGGTTCGCATCTGCTGACATCCCTACTGGCTTTCAATGTGGGCGTGGAGCTCGGACAGCTCGTGGTCCTGGCGGTTATCCTGCCCGCGCTGCACGTCGTATTTCGATTCGTCGTGGCCGAGCGCATGGGGACAATCATCGTGTCGGCCATCGTCGCCCATACCGCATGGCACTGGATGACAGAGCGGGGAAGCCAGCTGCTGGAGTTTCCGGGCCCGACCATGGACGCCTTGTGGCTCAGTGACATCCTGAACTGGACCATGGCTGGCGTGGCCCTAGCCGGGGCAATTTGGCTAGTACGCGTGCTTGCGGGGACGAAAGCCGACCGGAATTGTGTTAAAAAGGTCCCGGAATCAACCGGACAGAGCAAGACTCTGACGCGTCGCAGCTGATCGTAGCCAGCAAAGGAGACAGATCGTGAAAAGGAACACGCTGATCGCAACAATGTTCGTGGTGGTCCTAGGGGCGCTGGGTATTTCCCGCGTCGTGTTGCAACAAACGGTCGTGGCGCAGGGTGATACAGTCAGCGCTCCGCGATTTGAGGTCGATCCGTTCTGGCCCAAGCCCTTGCCGAATCACTGGATACTGGGATCGGCAATTGGTGTCTGGGTGGACGAACGCGATCACGTGTGGATGATCCACCGGAGTTCGGACTCTCTCGCTGACCAAGAAAGAGGCACGGAACTGGAGCACGCGGAATGCTGTGAGGGCGCTCCACCAGTGCTGGAATTCGACGCCGACGGCAACCTGGTCGGGTCATGGGGAGGTCCAGGCGAGGGGTACGAGTGGCCTGAATCGAATCACGGTATCTCTGTCGATCATCTCGGGAATGTCTGGATCGGCGGCAACGGAGGCGGTGATTCTCACATCCTGAAGTTCAGCAGGACAGGCGAATTCCTCGCCCAGTACGGGATGGCGGGCGTGCACCGTGGCGAGGGGGACGGGGCAGATGACTACATTCCTACCTACGAGGGCGATAGCTCCGACACGCAGAACTTCGGCCGCGTTGCGAAAGTAGTCGTCGATCCGGTTGACAACGAGGCCTATGTTGCGGACGGGTACTTGAACAAGCGGGTCGCCGTTTTGGATGGTGATACCGGCATGATGAAAAGGTTCTGGGGCGCCTACGGCAATGCACCGGACGATACGAACCTCGGTCCCTACGATCCGGATGGCGCTCCCGCGCAGCAATTCCGGAATCCGGTCCACTGCGCTGACGTATCCGCCGACGGACTCATTTACGTGTGCGACCGTGCCAACGACCGAATCCAGGTATTCCAGAAGGACGGTACCTTCGTTAAGGAGGGGTTCATTGCGAAGGATACGCTGGCTTCGGGCTCTGTCTGGGACCTTGCATTTTCCAGCGACGCGGAGCAACGCTACTTGTTCGTACTTGATGGTATGAACAACCGGGTGCGCATCGTCCTCCGCGACACGCTAGAGGAGCTCACGAGTTTCGGCGACGGAGGACGACAGCCCGGACAGTTTTACGGAGTGCATAGTATCGCCATTGACTCGGCGGGAAACCTGTACACCACGGAGACATGGGAGGGGAAGCGAATCCAGAAGTTCGTCTATCGGGGCGTGGGCGAGGTGCCTCGCGGTTCCCAGGGTACGCTTTGGCCTACTAACGACACACGGTGAGGTTTTAAACGACGTGCGGCCCCCACTGTTCGAGGGCCGCATGTCGTTATCGCGCTATAGTTACAGATATCCTCGTTTGGCTCCGCAGAAGGAGCTCACAGTTCATAAGTTTTGCAATTCAAAGCATCGCAGCGGTTTGGTAATGGCAAGCATGATTGCCATGCTGCACCACATACAGGAGGTCCCGATGAAGCTCAGCCCTGCCGTGACGTGTGTTTTAGTCCTCGCTGGTAGTGTCATGTTAGGGCCCGTGGCAGCCCAGCAAGGCTTCACGCGGAGCTCCAACGGCAAGGTGCAAATTCTTCAGTCAAACTCTGGCGGAGACAATATTCATATCATCGACCCTGCCACCAATACGGTGGTGGGGGAGATCGACGGCATTCCTATTCCGCACGGCGTCACCTATCACCCCGACGGCAGTGTGTATTACATCAGCAACGAATTCGATCACACGCTCGACGTAGTTTCTACGGAGACATTGAAAGTCATCAAACAAATTCCCCTCACCGATGGGCCGAACAATGTCGGTATTCTGCCCGGGGGCGATAAGGTCTACGTCGCTATTGCAAGAGGTAGCGGAGGCGTCGACGTTATCGATACCGTCACTCAGACCAACATTCGCCACATCCCGACTCTTGGAGGTGTGCATAATGTCTTCGTTACACCCGACGGCAAGCACGCCGTCGCCGGTATGATTTCGGCAAGGACGTTAACGGTCATTGATACCGCAACAGACGAGCCCATCTGGTCAAAGAGGCTTGATGACGGTGTTCGCCCGATGGAATTCGACATCAATCCTGATGGCTCAACGAAATCAATCTTCGTTGAGGTTTCTAATCATCACGGGTTCTACGTGCTAGACTTCGAAACGCAGGAAGTTGTTGATAAGGTGCTCTTGCCGAAGCTTCCGCTTAGTCAGGTGGATAGCGATTCCCTCCAGGGGTCACCTAGCCATGGTCTGGCCAGAACCGTAGACGGAGAGATTTTGTGGGTGGCAAGCAAACCTCACAATAGCGTGTACGCGTACTCACTTCCGGACCTCGAATTACAGGGTCGAGTTTTGGTCGGGCACCATCCCGACTGGCTCGTAACTACGCCCGATAGCCGATATTTGTATGCGGCCAACGCCGGAGGCAACGATGTGTCGGTCGTCGATCGGACGACGATGACTGAGATCGCGCGGATTCCTGTTGGCCAGACTCCAAAGAGAGCTCATACGGTCGTTCTGCCACAGTAGAGGCGCGGCAGAAACTCTGACAGTAGGAATACACCATGAGACACCGAATAGACTTGAGTCGGGGCATACTGCCGGCACTTGGGATCGGCGTGCTTATCGCGGCGACCCAGGTCGGCATCGGCGAGACAAGGGGTGGGATAGCTCCGATAGTCCCGGGGCTCTTTCCGACATTGGCGACCACGCGTTCAAACGCTGGTGTGGCTGCAATGTCGCAGCAGCCACTGAGTACACTCGACTACAACGTATACAAGGAGCGCGTTGAGCCGATCCTGCTACGAGACCGTGGCGGCTACGGCCCGGGGTTGTCGGCTTGCGTTTCGTGCCATATTCAGTCCGGCACACCGATGAGACTGCAACCATTGGAAGAGGACGCTAGCGGCGGAGTCTATTGGACGGAGAGTCAGTCACGGATGAACTTCGACGTGGTGTCGGGACTCGTAACGCCTGGTCAACCCGAAGAAAGTCGGCTTTTGCTCGCCCCTCTCGAACTGAGTGCTGGTGGAAGCAGCTTTCACATTGGCGGTAAGTTCTGGGGCTCTCAGGACGAGGCTGACTGGCAGACGCTGGCGGCGTGGGTGAGTGCGGCGGATTCGTTGCCTGGGACGGCTGCGACAGCGCCCGAGGTGGACTTCGACTTTTTCAGAACCTGCGTTCAAAGAATCTTCCAAGACCGCGAGCAAGTGACTGACCGGATGGAGTGCGCGGCATGCCACGGTTCTGGCGTGCGCGGATTCGCGCAAGATTTACCGGACGGGCGCGAGTTCTGGAACGAACAAGAGTCGCGCGAAAACTTCGAGTTGCTTAGCCGGTTTATAGAACCTGGTGATCCTCTGGGTAGTCGGTTTCTGACGCACCCGCTCGATTCTCACGATGGGGGCGACAACTACCACAGCGGTGGGCGTCGGTGGTACACGCAGGACGATCCAGAGTGGCAGATGCTCGCGGCGTGGGTGAACGGCGAAACCCCCGCGTGTGTTGTCGATGATCGATAGATTGACGCGTCTGGGTATTGGTCGACTCCTTATCGGCGCAGCACTGATACTCCTGCCAGACGCCGTCATGGCACAGGGAATTCCCACCCGGGTTATGGTCCGAGTCGTGTCGCACGACGGCACGATTATCGGCTCGATGGTCGGCGGTGCGCGTGTCACAGTGCGCGACGCACGAACGGGAACATTGCTCGCCAGAGGTGTACAGGAAGGCGAGGCAGGGGATGCACAACGACTCGTTATCGAACCGCGCGCCCGCGGACAACGCCTCTTTGACACGGACGGTGCTGCAGGATTTCTGGCCGAACTAGATTTAACCCGCCCGACGCAGGTCCGAATTGAGGCTGAGGGACCTCTTGGAACGCCTCAGGCTTCCCAACGAATTTCCCGCACCATGCTGCTTGTGCCGGGGTACGACGTCCTCGGAGAAGGCGTGATCCTGGAACTCTACGGCTTTGCCGTGGAGCTCCTAGAACCGAGTGGCGATTGGCACGACGTGCCCGGGAGTGAGATCGCTGTCCGAGCTCGGGTCACGATGCTTTGTGGGTGCCCGACTGAGCCGAGCGGAATCTGGGACTCATCGAAGTATACGATTGAGGCCAGAATCGTCCGGGAAGAGACGATCCTAGTGACCACAAATCTCACGTACGCTGGTGAAACTAGTATCTATGAAGGGCGCCTCACAGTTCCCGCGGAGGACGGACTGCGCCTGCAGATTCTCGCTATTGATCCCTCGACGGCGAATTTTGGGATGATCGAGCAACCGTTCGACGAGAGCGGCACCGGCCAGAGCTCGTAGGGCCGTCGGAGATGAGGCCGGGGCCGATCGCATTAAGGTGCGGTGCCATGTCCTTCGCGATGGTTCCAACGGTTGTTTGCTTGGGTTTGTGACACCCTACCATGGAGATGAAGCCCGAGGTTACGGGGTTGAGGTGCACTGGGACTAGGCTCAAAGGAGCTGCCTTCTACGGCTCAGGTTCGTGCTTTAAAGCTATAGGTTCCAGGAGCCTGTTGACTGAGAGTGAGGTTATCGATGCGGATCTTCTTGGCAAGCATGCTTCTTGCCCTGGCTGTCAATTCTGTAGCGGCACAGGTGCCGAACAGCATCGGCGCCGAAGGTGGTGACATCGTCATCACGCCAATCGTTCACGCCAGCGCACAGGTGGAATATGCGGGAAAGGTGATTCAGATCGATCCATGGAGCGTTGGCGACGTTTCGCTGACTAAACCTGCCGATCTTGTTCTCATTACGGACGATCCCGCCCATCATTTCGACTTGGATGCGATCGCTGAGCTGCGTAAACCGGGCGCGCCGGTTGTGTTGACTGCTGCTGCTCAGGCTCGGTTTGCTGAGGGTACAGTTCTGGCCAATGGAATGGACGGTGTTTTTGCTGGCATACATGTCGAGGCTGTAGGTGCATACGACATGACGCCAGGGGCTCCATACCATCCGAAGGGTGAGGCAAATGGATATGTCATTACCTTGGGAGGGAAGCGCTTGTTTTTTGCAGGAGTCGGTGAGTGCGTGCCGGAAATTCAGGCTCTCCAGGACATTGATGTTGCGGTCATGCCGATGAATTTACCGGTGGATCGAATGCGTCCTATTCCGGTTGCTGAGTGCCTTAAGACGTTTGAGCCCGAGGTTGTTTATCTGAATCACTACAACCGGCCCTATGCGAATTGGCTTGCTAATCCAGAGGGCAGTCCACCGCTGGATGTGCAGGATACGCTAGGCACGATTCGTGCTTTCGTCGAAGCACTTGAAGGAGAAAGCATCGAGTTTCGTGACGCGGACTGGTACCCGCCGCGGACGAAATAGTTCGGACGGTGAGTGGGCAGGGTCGGGTCGGCGCAGGAGCCGATCGTCGCCGCGGGTGACGCAGGCGGACCTCTGTGCCGGTGTTGCTCTCGGCGACCGCGCACTGGTGATGGCTAGTCTATGGCGCGACGATTGGTCCTGACTCGGTAAGAGGCATCATCGACGCCAGATAGGCCACGATGTCGGTCATATCTGCAACGGTGAGGTCCTCGATGATCGGTTTCATCAACGCTGCCTGCGGGCCGTTTCGCGTCCCCTTCTTCATGTCCCACAGCTGGCGCATCATGTAGCTGGGCGACCGTCCGGCGATGCCTGGCACGCTACCGGCTCCCATCAGTTCCGACCCATGACACACGTCGCACGAAATCGTTTTGCCTCCTCCAGTATTCACGAGGTCTTCGCCTCTGGCGAGACTACCCAGTGGAACATACGCATCCCAGCCCGATCGTGAATTCCGGAGATAATTTGCCTGATGCTCGTCTTGCGGAGACTCAAGAATCCGCCCCGCAATGGGTTCGACAGGCTCCGTTCCGGTGATTTCGTAAAATTCCCCCTCGTCTAGTCCGGTGTAGTCATCGCGGTTCACCCCGCCTGGTAATGCGGGTCCAGCAATGTGATTCTCAGGCACGAGGTCCGTTTCGATAACTCGGATCCACGGCGTCCATGGGATTGCGGCGAAATATTGGGCGGCCTCAAATTTTTCATCTGCGCTCATGCCCTTCGCCATTTCGATCATTAGCGGTGTGTTCCTTTTTCGTGGATCCCAGGTGTACCGAAGCCCTTTGGCGAAGTCGTCAAGTTGTTGAAGGATGTACGCGGCCGGCTGACCAGCTGGGGGAGCGTTCTCGGGCCGACCCTTGCCGTTGGGTAGATGACACAGGCCGCACGACCAATTAGTTTCGAGTGATTCGCCGCTGAATTCGCCAGGTCCTCTAAGGGGATACCGAATGACGTCCGGCATCGTAGGATGGTCGCCGGGAAACCAGTCAGAAGTGGTTAGGTCGTTGCTCCGTAGGTCCAATCGCGAGAACATCAGATCACTCCCCGGAGCGTTTAAAAGCCTTGAGGCCTGCTCCATCGTCTCGCCAGCACGAAGACCATTGTTGCGGAGCAAGTTCATCACGTTGTAAGTTTGTCCTGGTGCTGCTGGTTGTGAAAACGCATACGCCCAAAGGGGACCGGTTTCTTCCAGGTCTGGTTCAGCTGTCGTGGTGTCCTGGGCTTGGATTGGGCCCAACATTAGCGCCACGGCGCTGAGTATGACGAGACATAGAATGGCAAAGCGCAGGCCAGGCATTTTTGTTTCTCCTGTAGGCGGCAGGCACAGCCAGCGCCTGCTTCTCGGCAAGTTAGGTGGCCGTGTTCGTACAATATATCCGACAATTTTACCGAGTAGCGAAAAGACTAGATGCACGCTAGCGATGACGCGAACTGCTCGCTACACTGGAGCTTGACTAAAACTATGACGGGAATTGGCATGATACTCACTCGTATGACTCTTGGCAGTACGACTCTGGCCCTCGTGGCGTTGCTTGTTGTGGGAACTCCAACTCAGAGCTTAGGGCAGGACACCGCGTCGGTCAGCGGGACGATCGCAGACGAGAGCGGGGGGGTGTTGCCGGGTGCGACGGTGACCGCGACCGCGAGCGAGATCGATGGTGGGATGCCCCGTGTACGCACCGTCGTGAGCGGTTCTCAGGGGCGGTACGAAATATCAGCCCTGCCGGTTGGGAGTTATGGCATGCGAGCGGTGCTGCCTGGTTTCAGTAGCGACGAAGTAATCGTGACCGTGGCTGCGGGACAGTTGGCGGTGGTCGATATGGCGTTGGCGATTGCGCCGTTAGTGGAGACCGTCATCGTCACGCGCACAGACCAGGATCTTGCCTCGGTGCCAAATTCCGTAACTGTCGTGCAGCGGGAGCAGATCGAGTACGGCCAACGAAGGTCTTCGTTGGACGAGGCGCTTCGTGGAATCCCTGGTCTGTTTGTTCAGAATCGACGGAATTACGGTCTCTCAGGAGGTGTTGGCATAAGCGTTCGTGCGCCGCAACCTCGTTTCGGGCTGCGCGGATTGGCGATTATCCAGGATGGGATTCCTATTACGACTGCAGACGGCACTACGGAGCCTGGAAACGTCGATCTCGGATCGATCGGTCGAATCGAAGTTATTCGTGGCCCAAGCTCCGTGCTTTACGGGAACTCGGCCGGCGGGGTGATTAATCTCAACACCACGTTTGATGCATCTCGCCCGCTGACTATCACGCCCGACATCCAGTTTGGTAGTCACGGCTACAATCGGCAGCAGCTTCGCGTGGATGGTGGGAATGTCGGCACTCAGTTCATGGCAAGTCTGAGTCGCTTCGAAACCGACGGTTTTCGAGAAAACAGCGCTGCTGAAATCACTCAAGCGAACGTCGTGGTACGGCGCTCGGTGTCGCCCAACACTGAGATGCGAGGTGTGTTCAATCTGTTGGTTGCGCCTTTTTCAGAGAGCCCGAGCTTTTTGAACGAATCGGATGCGAGAAAACACCCTACGCTGGCGAGGAATGTGGCTCTGGCTCGACGTTGGGGCGAGGGAACTACACAGGGGCAAAGCGGACTTACGGTGCAGCATCTATTCAGTGGTTCGCAGTTGGTTCGTGCCACAGGCTGGGGAATGTGGCGGAACCTAGATGCGATTGGAGCTTTCCAGAACATTGAATTGGCGCGGACGGGATTCGGGTTCCGGTCTGAGTATTTAGGTGCGAAAGAGGTGGGGTCCGTCGTAATAGAGTTGGCGGCAGGGCTCGACTTCTCGTCCCAGAACGACAATCGGCAGGAGTTTGGTCAGATACCACCAAGCATTAGGGGTGGAGATTCGACTAACGGATCGCTGCGGGTTGACCAGACCGAAGACGTGCGTTCCGTTGGCCCATTTGCCCAGTTCAATGTCTCCCCACACGATCGAGTCCGGGTAACGGCCGGCGTTCGATGGGACCACTATGACTTCCAAGCTGGCGATCTGAAGTTGGATGACGGCGACCAGTCTGGCAGCAGGACAATGAGCGCAGTGAGTCCCTCGATTGGCGTCACATTTGCCGCGGCGGCAGGTGCGAATATCTTTGTTAACGCAGCCACCGCCTACGAGACGCCAACGACGGTGGAGTTGTCGAATACTCCGACGGGAGCGGGTGGGTTTAATCAAGATTTGGATCCACAGGATCTGCGGAGTCTAGAGATCGGCGTGCGAGGGTTGATCGCACGGGCGCGGCTTCGCTACGAATTAGCCGGATACCTGTCTACGGTGGATAACGCGTTGGTTACGTTCCAAAATCCACTTTCGCAGGATTTCTTCCGTAATGCGGGAAAGTCGTCGAGAGACGGTGTCGAGATATTGCTCGAGTGGGTGCCGAGTACGAGTTTTAATACACGCTTCTCCTACACCTATCAGGACTTTACTTTCGAACGTTTCGTGACGAAGTCATCGGATTTCTCCGGCTACATCGAACCGGGTGCTCCGCCGCACCGTATATTTACTGGGTTTAGCTACACGGCGCCATTTGGGTTGCAGACAGGCGCAACACTCCGATGGGTGGATGCCTATACGCTCAATAACAAAAACACGGTTTTCAACTGGGCTCATACAGTTATGGATGTTCGGTTTGGAATTGATCGCATATGGGCGAGTTCGAACGTTCGTCCCTTCCTCGGAATAGATAACCTCTGGGACAGGCGCTATAACTCGTCGGCGATCACTAACGCCTGGGGGGGGCGCTATTATGAACCGTCGCCGGGGCGGGAGTTCTATGTCGGCCTGACCATCGGTGCTGGTATCGGATAGTGTGCGTAGCGGTTTGTTTTTTTGGATTACAGGCATGGCAGAGACAAATCGTGCAATTGGAATAGTCACACATGCCGTAGTCCTGACTGGGCTCTTGCTCGGTGTCGCGGTCTTGCATGCTCACGAGGAGTTCAAGATCGAGGGTTCTATTGTGACGTTTCGGGATCGATCTCTTGTTGTGAAAAGGCGAACGGGTGAGTCGTTTACCATCCAGTTGCAGAAGAGTACGGTTGTCCGTCTCGACGGGGAGCCTGTCCCACAGGCAGAGCTCCGAGCCGGACGTGACGTCACGGTGCGTATCATGGCCGATACGTTGTACGACAAAAATCCTTTTGTGCTTTCGGCGACCCTCCGCCCAAACATCGAATAATTCTTCCGATACTGTTTTTCGGGCGGGGACCGAAAAGGTAGGGGTCCGCCTAAGCCCAGGCGAGTGACAGTGTCCAGGTCGAAAGAGAGGCCTCTGGAGCGGCATATGGGCCTTTCGACTGTAGGGCACAGACAACCTCGCTGAACTGTTTCCTCGCCGTCGTGTATGGCCCAGGAATGCCTGTACGACCCGTTAGTCTCCCTTGCAAGGTTGACGTGCGTCCGACCGACCAGTAGGATTCGGCCTTCTGCAACTTTGAGAGGGAAAACGTATGAAAAGAAACCTATGGGTTCTGCTGGTGTTGCTAGCTCTGTTACCAGGGACCGCTTCGGCACAGGACGGGGCTGCTATCGCCCGTGAGGCCGCCGCGGCTATGGGCACGGACACGCTTCAATGCCTCACGTATTCTGGTGGTGGAGGCTATGCGTCTCTAATTGGCCAAGGTTTCTCCCCGGCTGACGATTGGCCAAGGCTCGAATTGGCGAGCTTCTCGCGCGTCATAAATTTCGACGCTGGGACCATGCGCGAAGAGCAGGTCCGGCGGCAGGGCGACTACTCGGCGCAAGGCGGGGGAGGGATGCCAATTCAGGGTGAACAGCGCCGGATCATGCTCGTCAGTGGAGACACGGCGTGGAACCTGAACGGTACGAGCATCCAGCCACAACCGGCCATCGGGGATGTGCGGCAGATTGAGATTTACCTTGATCCGCACGGTTTCCTGAAGGGGGCGCTGTCCGCTGACGACCTGGTTGCTTTCGAGCGGAACGAGGGTGGCGGGGAGCGAAGACGGATTCTGTCCTATACGGTTGGACGGTTCCGTGTGCAGGGCTCCCTCAGCCCTGAGAACGACGTTGTGCGGATTCAAACCTTTGTGCCGAATGCCTTCCTTGGCGACATGGTGGAGGAGAAGACTTACGGCAACTACCAGAGCTTCGGGAACATCAGGTTCCCGACAAGTTTCCACAATCACACAAACTGGGACCATGAGTTGCGGCCGCAGGGCTTCTTTGGGGTGCCTGATGGTGGGCACAATTCGTTTGGCACCACCATCAACGAGGTTCAGCCGAATGCGTGCGGAGAGGCCATTTCTGTTCCTGCGGAGGTCCAGAGTGCGACAGTGCCCGCTGTTACGGTTATGTCGACGGAGGTCGCTGACGGCGTCTACCACCTGACCGGCGGCTCACACCATAGTGTGGCCGTTGAGTTCCAGGATTTTGTCACAGTAGTTGAGGCGCCGCTCAACGAGGCGCGATCGCTGGCCGTGATCGCTGAAGTGCACCGACTGATTCCAGACAAGCCGATTAAATATGTGGTGAATACGCATCATCACTTTGATCACTCGGGTGGCTTGCGCGCATATGTGCATGAAGGCGCCATCCCGATCGCACATCGGGATCTGGTCCCTTACTACTACTACGCGGTCATGGATAGAGGGCGCCGGACACTGGAGCCGGATCGGTTGTCGCTCTATCCGCCAGATGAGTTCCAGGAGACTTTTGTCCTTGAAGAGGTCTCAAACACGAAATACACGCTCAGCGATGGCACCCGCACGATGGATCTGCATGTTGTGCAGGGGAATCCGCATGCGCAAGGGATGCTGATGGTGCACCTTCCGACTGAACAAATACTGATCGAGGCTGACCTGTTCACGGCCGGACAGACTTTCCCGACGACGGTTAATGCCGCAGGGGAGAGCCTGTACGAGAACGTTCAGCGGCTCGGGCTGGACGTGGATCAGGTCGTGGCAGTTCACGGACGGCCGTTTGCCTGGTCGGAATTCGCGGCGATCGCCAGCGCCGGAAATTAGCTCAAGTCAATGGAGGCGGGCGGGCTCACCCGCCCGCCTCCATTGATCCTTTCCGTGCCGTTCAGCCCTACCGACCGTAGGGCTGTCCAAGGCTAACCAATTGGGTCAAGAGAAGAGGTGTCACACAGCTCAAGATGGCCAGCATGGGCCCGTTTTGCAAAAGAGGACCCTATGCGCGGACGAGAGCTCTACTTGCTATTCACCTACCGCCAGGAACATGCAGCCAGGGCCGGATCCCTCACCCATCATTATTTCCTCGGTTACTTCTAGGGTCGTCAAGTCCAGCACGGCAACCCGGTCCGCAGCCCTGAGTCCTACGTAGGCGTGGGAACCGTCACGTGAGACGAGAATTGCGCCGTCACCGGTGTCGACGGAGGCCATGCTGACTCTCTTTATGACGCTGCGAGAGGCCGCGTCGAGGACGACGACCGAGGCGGCCTCTCCGTCGATGATCAAGACCCGGCCGTCTGGCGTGAACTTCAGCCGGTTCGCGTCCTTCATGCCTAGGTCAAGAGTCTGCACGACTTCTTTGCTTGCGACATTGATGATCGATACTCCCCCGTCGTTCCTCGTGGCAGTCCAAACTTCCTGACCGTCTGGAGAGACGTCAATTCCCTCGGGAAGTTCTCCGGGAATCGGGATGTTGGTGAGTGTCGTTTCTTCAGGGCCATCCGTGACGCCCTCGGCGACCGTGACGGAGTTTGACCCGCGGTTTGGCATGTACATCGTGCGCCCATCGTTCCCCAATGCGAGCATATGGGTGCTCTCCTGACCAATGCCAAGGGTCCAATCGATCTGATCTGCCTCCGGGTCGTACCGTCCGATCGACTTATATCCTTCGATCGTGAAGTAGACTTTTCCGTCGGCAAAAAGCACGTCGTGTGGTCCACTCCCTGGGCCAGGGTGCACTCGCCGAATTTCTCGCTGGGTCGCAATGTCGATCACTGAAATGCCATCAGCAGGACTTGCGACAAAGGCAAGGCGGCCGTCAGAGGACGCGGTCACCTCGTGAGGGTCGCGACCGGTCGGTACCCGCCCCAAGATCTCGCCATTGGCGGGATCGACAATCGCCAGGGCACTAGCGTCTCTTAGCAGAACGAGTAGCCGCTCGGTTGATGGCGCCTGGGCGCTAGCGATACCGGTGGCGCCAGTGAGTGCAGCCAGCGCCACCAGTGATGCAACCCACCGCCTGGGAATATCTATTTGACTCATCTTGCGTCTCCTGTCCAGTGAAAGTTTTGATGTCATCCGCTCAGGTCGTACGATAATCGACCAGTTCGCCGCCGCTGTCCCAGCCGGCGACCAGCGCCGCCACATCGTCATTATCGGCTGGGGTCGTCTTCTGGGTTCACGTATGTTGTGCTCGTTGGTCCCATGCCAGTGATCTGAAGGACTACGGCCTCGTCCTTCGTCATGCCGAAGTGGTTCGAGCCAGGCGGCTCGGTGTAAAAGCTCCCCGGGGGCAGCTCTTTTAGTCCGGCTTCCTCGAACGTGTCGCCGTAGCCGATGTACCACATGCCTGAGATGACGGTTGCTACACGGTCGTCCTGATGCGAGTGAGAGAGCGCCCTAATGTTTGGTCCCGCTCGAAGTAGGAGAGTATAGAGTCCAGGTTTGGTCGGGTCGCCCTTCAGTATGACGGTTTGGACACCGAATACGCCTGATGTGCCTATGCCTCCTGTGGACGATTCCGGCCACACAAACTCTTCTGGGGCTATCCGCTGCTCTGAATTTTGCGGGTCTGCAACTGTGCTGGGCGGGAACGCTAGCGCGAAAGCGACAACGGCGATGATCTTCTTGAACGACATATGCCTCCCTCGTTCGACGAGATTGTTGTCCAGCCGTAGGCGATCACGGGATGATCGACTCGTCCGATAGCATACCGCAGACGGGTTGTGTTGCCGGGCCTGTTTTCCTGGACTTATTGACGTGAACGTTGATCGTGAGTAGTGTGTCGACGCTGAACTTTTTCCTTGGGGCCTGATGATGACGTACGAGACAGTCGACCACGAAGACAAGAGCCAGATCTCTCGCAGAAAGCTCTTTAAGACCATCGGAGGCGCAGTAGGGTTGGCTGCCTTCGTGCCTCGCATCGCGTTCGGCCAGGCGCCGAGGCCGGCGACGCCGCGTAGTGTTGTAACGGACCCACCCCGTGATTTTGGTCCGGGGGGGACGTTATCCCCTTATCCTGATCCGGATGTTCTGACAGTCGACCCGCGTTTTAACCAACTCAGGCGGTTCAATACACCAATTCAACGCCTGTGGACCGGTGCTCTCTGGTCGGAGGGGCCTGCTTGGAATAGCCAGGGTCGCTACCTGGTGTGGAGCGACATTCCGAGTAATCGCCAAATGCGGTACGTCGAGGACGACGGCCGCGTTACGGTGTTCCGGTCTCCATCGAATAACAGTAACGGAAACACGTTCGATTTCCAGGGACGGCAACTCTCGTGCGAACACCTAACGCGACGTGTTGTGAGGTACGAGAACGATGGTTCGGTGGTAGTGATTGCCGATGCATTCAACGGAACCCATTTGATTGGTCCCAACGACGTGGTGCCCCATCCTGATGGCAGCTATTGGTTTACGGACCTAGGAGCAGGCGGTCAGTTGTATGAAGGTACGCCGGACGCTGCAGGAGGACCGAGTAATCCGCTCGGGCTCCTCAATCCGCGCCTCGGACAACCCCCTGAAGTTGGAACCCTCACGAGAGAACTGCAGGCAAATCTTTACCGAGTAGACCCCAGCGGGCAGGTGGATATGGCTGTTAGTAACGAGGAAATTGGCGGTGGCACCAACGGGCTGGCATTCTCACCGGACTACAAAAAGCTTTACGCTGTAAGCGGAGGCGTCGTGCACAGCTTTGATGTGGGCGATGACAACAGATGTACGAACATGCAACAGTTCTCTGACTTTATGGTCGATGGGGTGCAATGCCGGACAGACGGTATACGGTGTGATGTCCAAGGTAATTTGTGGTGCTCGTCCAATGCTGGTCTGAACCTGGGCTATAGCGGTGTGACGGCCTGGTCCCCAGAAGGCGAATTGCTCGGACGCGTCCGTTTGCCAGAAACGTGTGCCAATGTTTGCTTCGGAGGTCCAGAGCGCAACCGGCTGTTCATGGTTGCAAGTCAGTCACTTTACTCGGTCTACTTGTCGACCCAGGGGGCGTCGCCAGGCTAGAGAGCTGGTGACGGCACGAGAGGTCCAATGATTCAGGTGCTGAATATGTGCCTCCGATGTTGCCTGGTTGTGTTTGCCGCCCTTGTGGTAGCTGGTTGCTCCGGAAGTGCTGAGCGCGAAAGGCTGTTCGGTGGTGATAGTCCAACCTCTTCGTCGAGTCAGCCTTACGCGCCGTTCTCGAAAACGGATCAGCGTGTTGGTGATGGAGCGGAGGCTAAGTCTGGACTAAACATAACTGTCAATTACACCGGTTGGCTCTACGATCCGATCCAACCGGAGCGAAAGGGACGGCAGTTTGACACGACTACCGGTCGCAGTCCGTTCACGTTTGTCCTTGGTGCTGGGCGCACTATCGCAGGGTGGGAGCAAGGTGTTCCAGGCATGAAGGTTGGAGGACTGCGGCGACTGATTATTCCGCCGGAGCTTGCTTATGGGTCCTCGGGCTCTGGCAGTGCGATTCCAGGAAACACAACACTGGTCTTCGACATAGAGCTTCTTTCAGTCGAAGAGGTGGCCTACGGCAATTAATTGGGTTAAGAGCAAGGACCCGGCGGAATCACGGAATCGATCTATGTCATAGGCTGCCGCCGGGGCCGCGGGCAGCCGTGCGGTCAAAATTGACCAAAGCGACACCTGTAGACCAGCCAGTAGACGGGGACCTGCTTAACGATCAGATTAATTAAGTGCGTTCGGGGTTCCATCGCAGGCCGAGTGAAAGGATTCGGTCTAGGAGACGTTCGTACGAGATTCCGCTGGCCTCGGCGGACTCTGCGAGATCTTCGCCGTAGGCCAGGTTGGGGTTCGGATTAACCTCCAGCACGTAGACGCGTCCAGCCGTTTCATCAAGTCGCAGATCGACACGCGCATATCCGCTGAGATCCAGAGCCCGGCAGCTACGTTTAGCAATACGTTGGATGTGTTCCATCGTCGGCGGGTCGAGCGTCGCGGCCTTCGTCATGATTGCGTGTCGCTTCTGGTATTTTGCGTTCCATTTGACACGCTCGGTCGCGATCCTCCACTTGTTTCCTGGAACGTCGGCAAAAGACATCTCCCAGACAGGAAGCGCCTCGAGGCGTCGGTTGCCGATCACGCCGACGTACAGTTCTCGTCCCGGAATGAATTGCTCGACTATCGCGGCGGTGCCAATGTTGTCGTGCACAAATTGTACGCGTTGTGAAAGCTGGTCGTCGCTCTGCACTACTGATGCCTGTGAAATCCCAGTGGATGCCTCGAAAAACAGTGATTTTACAATAAGTGGATAGCGAAGCCTGCCAGGGCTTATCGGCTTGCTACCGCGTTGAATCACCGAAAAGTCCGGGACAGATATCCGGTGATAGTCCAAAAGTTTCTTCGACAATGCCTTGTCGCGCGCCATGATTAGGCCACGTGGATTGCACCCGGTGTACGGCAGGTTCAGAAGTTCAAGATAGCTGACGATGTTCTGGTCAAAGGTCGGCACACTAGCGAACGATTCCATTAGATTAAAGACGATGTCGGGTTTGAAGTCTCTGACAGCAGCGGGAATGCTCGCCACTTCATCATTCAAACCGAGCACCTGGACTTCGTGCCCAAGCTCCTTGAGGGTCTCCACGACGTCGTATTCCATCTTCCACTCGGCTTCAAGGACGTCGATGTTCGCGACGTCGGCGGGAGGAATAAGGTGGTCGTGCACGAGCGTCAGAATATTGAGCTTGTTCATTGGGGCAATGGATGATACTCGCCGGCGTGGTGGATGTTTGGGTCCTGTGGCATAGGTAGCAAATCTATTCACTGCCGGGTGCGTTGCTCTGAGACTGCTAGTGGCACCGCCTTAGACGGAATTTCGAGCTCCAGGTCGGCCCAGTCGGTGCAAAGGGGAAGACGCGGCATGTCTCGGCATCATAAACTAACCGTCGTGTTACCAGCGAAGCCAGAGATGGAGGGACTTTCCGCAGAGGACGCCTATGCTTGGGACTTATCCGATCTGTATCCAGATTTAGCTTCGTGGCAGGCCCAAAAGACGCTTATCGCTAGTGAGGTGCCAAGGGTACAGATGTTCTCGGGCAAGCTGCACCTGTCTGCGGGGCTGCTGGCCGATGCGCTAGAGATGACGAGTCACCTTGATAAAGAAATTGCACGTCTGTACGTGTACGCCAGCATGCTGTCTGACGAGGATACGCGGCTGAGCGAGCCTCAGGGTATGTACCAGGAAATGCAACAGCTGTACTCGGAGTTCAGCGCGCAGGCGTCCTTTGTGGAGCCGGAGATTCTGCGGATGAATGAAGCTACGATCGAGGCCTTCATCCTTGCAGAGCAACGGCTAGTGCCCTACGTGGTCATGTTGAGAGATATCGCGCGGCGAGCAGAGCACACGCTCAGTGACAGGGAGGAAAAACTTCTGGCCACTGTGCAGCCGCTTGCCGGATCAGCGTCGAATATTTTTGGAATCCTCTCTAATGCTGATTTTCCGTATCCGACGATTGAGCTGACTGACGGACGTAATGTGAAACTCGATCAGTCTGGCTATGCCGAGGTCCGGACGTCCTCTGTTCGCGAGGATCGTCAGGCTGCAATGTCGAGGTTCTTCGTCGCGCTCGGAAGCTTCAGCCGTACGTTCGGCACGACGATGAACTCAAACGTGCAGAAAGCGGTCTTCTACGCCAAGGCGCGGAAGTATGCGTCTACGGTCGAGGCCTCCCTCGATCGCGCCAATATTTCGGTTTCCGTTTACGAACGCCTTATCGAAGGGGTGGGGCGGCACCTGCCTTTACTTCACCGTTATTTGCGGCTGCGAAAACAAATGCTGGGCGTGACCGACGAATTGCACTACTACGATCTGTACGCACCTCTTGTGAGTTCGGTAGATCTCCGGTACACGCCTGATGAAGCGAAGCGCCATGTCATTGATGCGATGAAGCCACTTGGTGAGGAGTACGTGTCGGTGATTGAGCGAGGGTTTCGCGAGCGCTGGCTAGATTGGCATCCGGCGGAGGGAAAGCGTTCGGGTGCATATTCAAATGGTGGCGCGTACGATGTCCACCCGTACATCTTGCTCAACTACCTAGGCCAGTACAACGACCTGAGCACCCTGGCGCACGAGCTTGGCCATACAATGCACAGCTACTTCTCGAATGATACGCAGCCGTATCCAACCGCTGATTACTCGATCTTTGTCGCCGAAGTTGCATCGACCTTCAATGAGGCACTCCTTATCGACTATATGCTCAAGCGGATTACCGACAAGTCCACTCGACTATCGCTCTTGGGAAACTACCTGGAAAGCATCAAGTCCACGGTTTTCCGTCAGACGCAATTCGCCGAATTCGAGCTCCGCGTACATGAGATGGGGCTAGCGTCCGCACCTATTACCGGCTCCTCACTAGCGGCGCTGTATCTCGATATCACTCGGCGGTACTATGGCCATGAGGAACACATCGTAGTGGTGGACGAGGAGGTCGCCAACGAATGGAGTTACATTCCTCATTTTTACAGCGAATTTTACGTCTACCAGTACGCCACATCTTTTACTGCGGCTGAAGCGCTAGCGACCAGGGTTCTTGCGGGTGACGAGTCCGCGACAGAACGCTTTATGACGTTCCTGGGGTCCGGCAGTTCGAAGTATCCAATCGAGCTCTTGCGGGACGCTGGCGTCGATATGACGACGGACGCTCCCCTTGATCAAACGATGCAGACGATGAGTCGTGTCATGGACGAAATGGATGCCCTGCTATAGGCGCTATAGATGAGGGGGCGGGTAGGGGCTGGCAGTCTAGGCGCGGGCGCCTAGAAAGGCCGAGGCCCGTGCCGCCGCATCACGTCCGTCAGCAATACAGTCAGGAATACCGATTGCACGGAAGCCGCTGCCAGCCATGAATAGCCCAGGCACGGTTGAAAGACGCGCTTCTATCGCTGCGACGCGTTTCAGATGGCCGACCTCATACTGTGGACTCTGGTTTGGATATCTAGAGAGTCGCGTGAGGAGTGGATCCCCTTCGATTTCCAACGTTGTTGTTAACGCGTCTTGCGTAAGCTGGATAAGATCATTGTCGCCAAGGTTGAGTCGGTCAGGGTCACGACCGCCCCCAAGAAATCCTCGAATGAGAACATGCCCCTCCGGTGCACGACCGGTCCACTTCGATGTCACCCAGGTCGAAGCGAGCAACGGACTCTGCTCGACCCTTGGAACGACGAAGCCCGATCCAACTAGCGGGTGCCGTACCTGCGATCGACGGTACCCAAGTGCGACGGTCGCCGTCGATGCGTAGGGTGCGTCGTCACAGAAGGCTGCCAATGGCTGATCGAGCTCCTTAAACATTGCGGCCGCGGCATACGCAGGGACACAGACGATGACAGCCTTTGCCCGAATGGGCTCAGGCAACGAATCGATGTGAAATAGACGTGTTCGACGTAAGGCAGCAACCCGAGAGGAGAGCCGCACGGTGCCTGGTCGCAGGGTGTTAGATAGCGTGTCGACAAGTTCACCGAGGCCGCCAGGTAGCGACACGAAGGCGCCTGCTGGTGATGGCGAAGTTTTTTGTGCTCGCAACGAACGGAGAACGCTACCGGTCCGGCGCTCAGCGCTTATAAGGCGTGGAAAGAGGGCCTCCATCGACAACCGATTTGCATCTCCGGCGTGGATTCCGGCGAGGAGGGGCTCGGCGAGGTAGTCTAGGGCTTCCTGGCCAAACCGTCGCTGAATGAACGACGTGATGGATTCGTCAGCGTAGCTGGAAGCTGGTATCAGGGTTTCGCAGGCCATCCGGAGCTTCGCTCGCCATGAAAAGAGCGAAGATTTCGCAAGTGCTCCGACGCCAACTGGAAAGCCAAGAAATGACCCTTCCGCCAGCGGTCGTAGCTGTCCATCACGAAGCACGTAAGCCGTGCGCGGAAGTTTTGTAGAAATCAATCTGTCGCGGAGGCCGATCTCACTGCACAACTGAACCGCTGCCGGCTTTTGAGTGAGGAGGGCATCAGGTCCGGCATCGATAACCCAACCGTCAGTTCGCTCAGTCCGGATAACACCGCCAAGCCGCCCCGACGCTTCGAGGAGTCGAGTCTGAAGCCCCCGTCGCTCCAGTTCGTAAGCTGCGGAAAGACCTGAGATGCCCCCGCCTATCACCGCGACATCTACGTCGCTGATCGTGGTGCTCACGGACGAAGCGACGCGGCATGCACGTGTTTCGCAAGTATCTGCACATGTTCAACGGGCGTCGATGGCAGAATCCCATGGCCAAGATTAAAGATATGTCCGGCTTGGTTAGCAACGCGGGCAAGAATGTCGTCCGCCTGGCTAAGCATCCGATTCGGTGGGCCCAATAACAACGTTGGATCGAGATTGCCCTGCACGGCGCGGTCGCGACCGATTCGATCCCACGCCGCGTCCAGCGGAATCCGCCAGTCGACGCCGATGACGTCACCTCCGGCCTCCCTTTGTTCGCCGAGTATCGCTGAGGTGCCTGTGCCGAAGTGCAATGTTGGGACCCGTCCTGCAACAGTCTGGAAAATGCGTTGCGTGTGGGGCATCACAAACTCGCGATAGTCGGTTGCGCTCAGTGCGCCAACCCAAGAGTCGAATAGTTGCACGGCATCCACTCCAGCATCGATCTGAGCGCTGAGGTAGGCACCTGCCATATCAGCGAGGCGATCGCAGAGCCGGTGCCATGCCTTCGGATGGCCGTACATCAATGACTTTGTCCGGGCAAAATTGTTTGAGTGTCCGCCTTCTATCGCGTAGGACGCAAGCGTGAATGGTGCTCCGGTAAAGCCAATCAGGGGTACGCGATCAGCTAATTCCTGCTTGATGAGCCGAATGGCTTCCAGGACATGGGCCAAGGCCACCTGGGGTTCGAAGTCGCGCAGGGCATCAATGTCCGCCGGTGACTCAATCGGGCGTTCGATCTGTGGGCCCTCGCCCTTAATAAAGTCAAATGGAAGACCCATGGGTTCCAGTGGAAGCAGAAGATCTGAGAAGAGAATCGCCGCGTCGACTTCAAGGCGCCTGATCGGTTGCAGGGTTACTTCTGTTGCGAGCTCAGGCGCGCGGCAGATGTCGAGAAGGGAATACCGTTTTCTTAGCGTCCGGTACTCAGGCATATAACGCCCGGCCTGGCGCATGAACCAAATAGGCGTTGCGTCGACAGGCTCCTGCCTGCAAGCCTTAAGAAAGCGAGAAGTCATAATGCTATGAGCTCGGGACCGAGAGGGCGAGAAGTCTGCGTCCGTGTGCGGCCAGTTCCTTCAGCCATACCGGCCGGTATTGCAGCTTCGCGCCGAGTGCCCCGATCTCTGCTGACTGCGTTTCGTCCTGGGTATAGTCACTGGTAACGATGGTGCAAGGTGCAGTTAGCAAGCCAGGGATCTTGCGGATTTCGCACAGGATTCGTAAAGAATTAGTCAAAGGCATCCTGAGATCGAGAATAACGGCGTGTGGTCGATGAACCCTCGCCATGCCGAGACCTTCTTCGGCCGACCGCGCTGCCCAGGCTTCGTGGCCCTCCAGGCGCATGGCTCGGGAAAACCAGGCGGCGACGCTTGCGTCATCGTCAACAAGGAGGATTCGGGCTCCTCCGGCTCCTCTTTCTAAGTGCACGGCACATTGTGGGGCCCTACTTATGAGGCGTCAAGGCAGTCCCGGAATCTTGTGCTATATTCAGGCGTTTTGCGCAGCCTTAGGAGGACACGTTGAGCCCGATTCTCGTGAGACCCATCCGCGAGCAGCTGGAGCACGACCGGATTATTCGTACACTTCGAGCGAAGTATAAGCGAAAGTCTGAGGTCTCAATCAACCCCGGCAACGAGCGGACCACCCCCGTTGTAATCAAAGGTCAGCCTTGGTATCCGGACTTGGTCATCCAATCGCTGGACGCTCGCCCAAAGCTCCTCGGTATGGTTGAAGTAGAGACAGCGGAATCAGTCAATCATCTTGAGGCGATGTCTCAGTGGTTGAAATTTTCTCGCCTCCGGGCCCCGTTCCATCTTTACATACCGGTTTCCAGTGTGGATGCCACGCGACGGCTGTGTACGTCACTAAAGATTTCTGTTTCGGAGATCTGGGCCTACAACGCGCTAGGGGACGAAATCCTGTTCACAGTTGTCCACAAACTGCCGACTCGGAAATCTCATGCTGGGAGTGCTCCGAAAAAAGCGAAGCGAACGGGTTCGTCTAAGGTTAATCGGGCAGCGGCTAAACGAACCAAGCCACGCAAAATTTCGAAACGTAAAACTGAGAGGAAAGGGCCTGTTGTTCGTGTCTCTGCTGTGCGGAAGGTCAGTGAGGCTGGAAAAAGGGTCGGAAGGAAGAGCGCGAGGAAGGTCGTTAGAGGCACTAGAGCTGCCAAGGTGGCCAGGACAATGCGGACTGTAAAGAAGACCTCGAAATCGTCGAGACCAAAGAAACGTTAATCGAACGTGCCATTTTTGCGCATGATCCGCGACAAGCGAGGATATGAAACGACTTACCTCATTCACTCGATCCGCGAGGCGAGCCGCCAGCGATCGCGAATTTTATATGTCTTTCGGACACCCGCCGGCGTGCATGGTGGGCGCGTAGCACTCGAATCCGAGGTGCGCCAGAATATCGAAGACAGCCATCCAACGATTGCGTTCGACTGGAAGGCGATCATTGCTGATCGGCAAGTTGTCGACAGTAATCCTTCCCCGCGCCGAGTTCGAAAACCCCGGAAGGCCGAAGAGGGACGCCCGGGAACACGGCCGAGCAGGTCAGCCTCCTCGCCGACACGGGCGCGCTCGCCTATCCCATCCAAGATCGATGGTGCGACGCCGACTGCGAGGGTAGAGTTCCTCGCTTTGTGGTACCCCATTGTGTGCGATCGAATTCCAGCTCGTATATCCGATCCGATACGTCGAGAGGCCCTACTGGTCTTGGCGGAGCAGTTGAATCCGATCGGCTGGACAGACGCAGATGAGGTTGCAACCGGGTTAGAGGGTGCGGCCGAGTCTCTCAGCCATTTGTCGCGCGCGCTCTCTAATAAACGACGTAGATCGCGGCGCTCAAAGTCTAGACCGGTCGACTTGCCGGCGACGACGCCTCAGAGCGTAGAGTCAACTCAGAAAGCCAAGGCTGTCATTGTGGATGCCAGCGAGTCTAAAGCCGCTAGTCAATCTGAAACCGAGTAGTGGAGTGGCTGGCGTCGGCGATCCTCGAGCTCACTCGTCTAGGGCCATGGGCTTCTTCGGTGATATTTGTTGTTCTCTACATAACGGCGGCGGTGACGCTAGTCCCGGCTTTCTTGCTGACAGTATCAGCAGGAGTGATTTTTGGCGTTTGGTGGGGAGGTTTCCTAGTGTTCGTTGGGGCGTCGCTAGGGGCGTCGGCTGCCTACGGACTCGCTAAGCCTCTTCGTGATTCGCCGTGGATGAGGCGTCTTAGGCGAAGTGGCCGTATTGGTGCGGTTAGCGCCGCAGTGACTGGCGAAGGCGTTAAATTCATGGTGCTACTCCGGCTGTCGCCGTTCTTGCCCTACAGTCCTCTTAACTATGCGCTCGCACTGAGCGGAGTACGTTACGCACATTTTGTGTTGGCCTTGCCTGGGATGATTCCCGTCATCCTGTTGTCTACCTATTACGGCAAGGTGATTGGAGATGTGGCCTCACTAGCGGCTGGCGTTTCTCCGCCGCGTGGGGCTGACTATTACGCGCTTCTGTTTGGCGGTCTAGTGGTGGCGGTCGGATCTACTGCCCTCATTGCACGCGCGGTGCGGCAAGTGATCGAGCGGCACCAGCATCAACAGTCCATATAATTCGATTGCTCGCTACTCGGAGAACAGGTCCGCCTCGCAACTGACACTCGATCGCGTTACGTCCGGTTGAGGCGCGCCTCAGCCGAAAGTATTTTGTTCAGTCGTCGCCTATGCCGTTCTTCACCCGAGAACGTCGCCGCCAGGAAAGCGGTCACGATCTCCTGGGCCAGGGAAGCTCCCACAATTCGAGCTCCAAGGCACAAGACGTTCATGTCGTCGTGCTCGACGGCCTGGTGGGCTGTGTAGGTATCGTGGCACACGGCCGCTCTAATCCCCAGGGCCTTATTGGCGGCAATCGACACGCCAGCGCCGCTGCCGCACACGAGGAGTCCGCGCTCGACTCGACCGTCACCGATGGCATTGGCTACCGCCTCAGCTGAGTCCGGATAGTCCACCGGCGTAGTGGAATGGGTGCCAAGATCCAGAACTTCATGCCCCGCGGCCTGCAAGAACCGCAGGAGCCCGTTCTTCATGTCGAACCCGGCATGATCGGCCCCGATAGCAATACGCATCTATAACTATTATGCGTGCTATATACTCTGGAAGATGCGAAAGTTTGGGGCTCCCTTGGGTGCATGGACAGCCGCTGTGTGCCTGGTCGTCGCTGGCTTCTTGATTATGGCTGAAAGCCGGGCGGCGGCGCAGGAAGATTCTGCGTCACCGCAGCCGACGTTTAGCGTGGCAGTGGACCTGGTTACAACCGATGTCATCGTTCGAGACTCTGAAACAGACGCATTTGTTTCGGATCTTTTGGCCGACGATTTCGAGGTCTACGAGGATGGCGTTCGACAGGAAATCGTTTCGCTGGTATTAACCCACGGCGGGCGGGTGTTTAACGTCCAGGCCCCGCCGGCGGCCCCAGTTGCCGAGGGCATAATCCTTCCTGCGGCGAGACCCACCAACAATGCTGCCGGACGCGTATTCCTGATTTTTATCGATGACTTGCATCTCGCCTTCAGTTTGACTCCACGAACTCGTGATCTCATGAAGCGCATCCTGCGCAACCTCGTGCATGAAGGAGATATGTTCGGAATTGTGTCGACGGGGACTTCCTCGATCTCAGAACAATTGACCTATGACCGTCAGGTTCTCGAGGCCGCCATAGAACGCGTGACGGGAAGTGGATTACGACCGGATGACATCATCCAGGCCCAGCAGGGCAGCCAGGGCAACCCAGAGCTGCGGTACCGTGCGCACGTCGCCTTTAGGACCGCATACGACCTCATGACAAATCTTGAGGAGCTCCGTAACCGCCGAAAGGCGGTGATCTACATAAGTACCGGTTACGACTTCAATCCCTACGAGCGATCTCGTATGAATTACGATGCGCAAATGTTCATGGCGGCGACTGGGGAGGATATAAATCCGTTCGCGCAACAAGGTCCGGATTTGGGTCTCCAGTTCGCTGAAGCTGACCTGATTCGTGAGATTAGCGAGCTAACAAAGGCAGCCAACCGTGCCAACGCCACCTTCTATACGATCGATCCTCGCGGCTTGGTTGGAGGACCGGACATGGGCGATAGAGGGATGGTTGATACAGCCGACTTCCAAAGGCACATTAGCAAGACACAAGACAGCTTGCGTATATTGGCGGAAGAAACAGGCGGAATCGCTGTAGTCAATCGGAATAATTTTGACAACGCATTAAAGCAAATTGACGCCGAGACGAGCGACTACTACGTGCTCGGATACTATTCGAGCAATCCCGATCCCCTGCAGCGCACTCGTCAGCTTGAGGTTAAGACGATGCGAGACGGCGTGGAAACATGGTCTCGTACGTCCTATTCGCTAAGAGAATAGGTTCAGTAATTCGCTGGTGCGCGGGCTCCATCCTCAAATTGACTGCGGACCCCCTCAAATACTCGAATTACCTCAGATACTGATCGCGGCGGTCGGTTCATTTTTGGATAAAGCCAGCCAGTCTCACGCCATAACGCGTGCCGTGAAATTCGACTGCAGAACAATTCCCGCGTCGCCACGTCGGCAGCAGCAGCCTGCCAGGGGATGATGCTGATGCCAAGCCCGAAATGGACCATCGCCTTGATGATCTCGACGTTTTCAGTCTCCATTACGACGTCCGGCTCGATGCCCTCTTGCACACAGAACTGATCGATGATCTTTCTTGTAACCGACCCGGCTTCAAAATGAATAAATGGCTGCTGGTGTAGGTCAATAGGTCGGATCGTGCTCTTCTGAGCAAGCGGATGTGTGGGGTAGGTGATAAGCAGCAATTCCTCCTTAAGAACGGGCTGCGATTCCAGGTCGGTGGATTTTACGGGTAGGGTTACCAGACCGAGATCGGCAGCTCCTGACCGGAGCATGGCGACCGAGCGTTCAATTCCCCCGACCGTGATCTTGAGGTCAAGACTCGGAAAGACCCGACGCACCTCAGCGAGTAGAGCTGGAAATACATAGAGGCACACTGTCATGCCGGCGACCAGCCGCATCGTGCCGTGTAGCGTCTCCTGCTGTTCGCCGATGTCGGTGATTGTCTCCTCCATGTCCTGCAGAATGCGATGGCTGAGTTGTAGTAGGGAGTCGCCGGTTGGCGTAATGCGGATACGGCGTCCAATTCGGTAGAACACAGCCTGGCCAATTTCCTGCTCAAGCAACAATATTTGCCGGCTGATGGCGGACTGAGAGACGTGTAGCTTCTCACCAGCGGCGGTAAACGAACCGGTGTCTGCGATGGCACGGATAATCTCAAGTTGTCGAAGATCCATGGCGCAGGATACATATCCTGTCCGCATGGAATCAAGTCCATCGATGAGCGGACGGTCTTCTATGCCTTCGATTTATTCCGAACCTGGAGGGTGGCGCGGGTGCGGGAGATTGCTTCCTTCAGATAGTCTTCATCGATTTCTATTCCGACGAAGCTGAGTCCGAGATCTGCGCAGGCGACAGCAGTTGA